>OJEX01000014.1_pt1 | contig 240297 bp, 218 predicted proteins | sample 1593971 | NCBI WGS metagenome assembly OJEX01 (sample SAMN05416775, study PRJEB24817) | seawater metagenome | isolation source: Sea water | place: Canada:Atlantic | collected 2013-11 | reverse complement strand
CGAGATTCGCCTTAGTCTCGTGGGCTCGGAGATGTGTATAAGAGACAGCCATTGAACGTATCTGTCATATTGTTGCTATTCGTGACTGTAGAAGCACCATTGAGATTATATGCTACATTGTTTTGAGTCACTGTACCGTTTAGAACAGATTCATTAACTCTATACGTTGTAGTAGCTGTGCCGCCATTATTCGCTGAAGATGTTCCCCATCCATCAGCCCAAGCTCCACTATTATCACTATTGTCTGTATTGGTACTATTATCACTGTTGTCAATACTGGCAGTCCCGCCATTATTCGCTGAAGCTGAGTGATCAGATGCCTCAGCATAACTATTGTCACTGTTATCAGAGTTATCGCTGTTGTTGGTGTTATCAACAGTAGCTACTCCACCATTGTTAGCAGCTGCAGACCCCATAGCATTAGCATTAGTCATACTATTATCCGAGTTATCCGAGTTATTGCTGTTGTCGGAATTATTCGAATTATCATTACCATTATCTGAAATAGCTAAATCTAAATCAGTACTGTTATCTGAGTTGTCCGAATTATCAGAATTATCACTATTATCAGAATTGTCTGAATTATCACTATTATCTGAGTTGTCGGAGTTATCATTAAAACTATCTGTAACAGCAACGTCTAAATCATTGCTGTTATCTGAGCTATCCGAATTATCTGAGTTGTCAGAGTTATCACTATTATCAGAATTATTGCTGTTATCGTTAGCATTATCTGAAATGGCTAGGTCTAAATCAGTGCTGTTATCTGAGCTATCCGAGTTGTCAGAATTATCCGAATTATCCGAGCTGTCATTACCTGAATCGGCTATATCAACGTCGAAATCATTACTATTATCTGAGCTGTCCGAATTATCTGAGTTATCACTATTATCAGAGTTATCATTAGCATTATCTGAAATAGCTAAATCATTACTATTATCCGAGTTATCCGAATTATTAGAGCTGTCATTGCCTGAGTCGGCTATATCAACGTCTAAATCGTTACTATTGTCAGAATTATCGCTATTGTCGGAGTTATCATTAGCATTATCTGAAATAGCCAGATCATTACTATTATCCGAATTATCCGAATTATTAGAGCTATCGCTGTTATCTGAGTTGTCAGTATTATCGGAATTATCATTAGCATTGTCTGAAATGGCAACATCTAGATCAGCGCTATTATCGCTATTATCAGAATTATCTGAGCTATCACTGTTATCCGAATTGTTGGTATTGTCGGAGTTATCGTTAGCATTATCTGAAATCGCTAGGTCGTTACTGTTATCCGAGTTATCCGAATTATTTGAGCTATCGCTGTTATCAGAGTTGTTGGTGTTGTCGGAGTTATCATTAGCATTATCAGAAATCGCTAAGTCATTACTGTTATCAGAGTTGTTGGTATTATCGGAGTTATCATTAGCATTATCTGAAATCGCTAAGTCATTACTGTTATCCGAATTATCCGAGTTATTGGAAGCATCACTGTTATCAGAATTGTCATTAGCTGAGTTATTGCCTGAATCTGCAACATCAACCGCTAAATCGTTACTATTATCTGAATTGTCGTTACTGGTAGTTGCCGTCGAGCTTTCATTTGCTGCGGATGAACCATTATTCGCTTCATTTGCCAATGCTACATTGGCAGCAGAACTAAGTATCAGGGCAATACTTACTGCTAGTATATTTTTGTTAAAAAATTTCATATTTTATACTCCACTAAAAATTATTTTGTAACCATTAATCTAATTGAAATATCTAACGTATAATAAGAAAAATAGTGACACCTTAAACGTCCATATAAGCCTATATCAAATCGTTAACATATAAAAAAGTTAACATATATCTGAATACAGAGGCCTTGTGTTCACTGTCAATAATAGTCTACGGCTAACTTGAAATTCCATTAAAAGCACATCAAAAAGCACTTAAAAAATCATGAATATGTACAGATTCAGGTGGTGTGATATATAGAGTTTACAAACGGATAAAAACTGATTTATATCAGAGGAAACCCAAAATAATAAGGTTATATTGTGTAAGGTTTTACATTAATTTAAATTTTTACTTTACCTGAGCTAGCATCATTAACAGCTAAGCGCTAAGCAGTAATATGTTAGTGGATTTGTAATTCATAGACTAAGATTAATTACCTCATTTTAAATTAGTAAAGGACTTTAATATGCAGTGTTTGCAGCCTGAAAATAGTATGCTAATAATTTCAAATGATAGTTTTGTTGTTGGTTTATTAACAGGTTATTGTGTAGCTAATCATTTTACGCTTAAATGCATATCTCGCTCTAAACCTCTATATAGTAATGGTGCTAGTCCAAAGTTTAAATTAATTATTATTGATTTACGTGAGCTGACTTCTACTCTGATTGAAGATCATTTTGAATCATTAAGCAATATTCACAATCAATATTCTATTCCTATTTGTGCCATACATAATATGAATATAATGCCACGTTATCTAATGTTACCATGGGTAAACTATTATAAAGACGAGACTTTTTTTGAAAAACTTGATGAAAACATTAATAAATATATTATAGATTTTATTCATGTTTTTGATGAGCGAAGGAATAACAATCGCAGATTAGGGGTTGATCGCCGTACATTATTAGAAACAATTAACTCTTTTTCGTCCAAAGAACTTAATGGTGCGCTTAAATTAATTAATCCAGTTGATGCTCTAGAATCATTAGGTCTTTTTGAAATAGACAGAGATTGTCAAAACGTTTATTTAAAAGGAAAAAACCTAGGACTTACCGCTAAGGAGTTTAAGCTTTTTAACTTGTTAGCTGAATGCCCTGAACGCGTATGTACGACCGAGAACTTGATAACTCACTTATGGCCAAATAGAGATAGGGCAAATAAATCTGACCTTTATCAATACATGCATTTATTGAGAAAAAAGGTTGAATTTGACTCAGATAATCCGTATTGGATCATAACAATTAAAGGTGTTGGTTATAAATTAAAGATATAAATATATTTTGATAACGCATCATTATACTTAGCAGACTAAAACCTATAGGTTAATAAAAAAACATTGATTTTTAGCCAAATAAGAATAAATCCCGATGTTTATTTTACATCATTTTTATGCCCTTCTATTATCGTTTTCACACCAGAGTATTTTAATTTATTATCGAAGTGTTATTATCTAATTTGATTGATAGCGCCTTGAATAATTATGGTGTTAGCTTACCATTAGGTTAACCATTAAAGGATAAATCAAGCATGCTAATTAACACGATAAAACTTATCGTATTTAAGGGTGAATAACTAGTGGTAAATTATCGTTCACAAGCTCTGTTATTAATAATTATATAAGGATTTTTTATGACTATTATGCAAAAAACGCTTTGGTTAATTGTCTTTTTAGGTAATTTTTCAGCAGGGTACTATTATATGCATAGCGATAGTGCCTTTAGTGTCTCTTTATTAATCGCAACATTACTCTATAGCATTATTGGATTGTATGACGTTTTTTATAGCCGTCATAGCTTGAATCGCTTATACCCTGTTGTGGCGTATATACGTTATTTTCTTGAGTCTTTCCGGGTTGAAATTCAGCAATATTTTATTGCTAATAACACCGAAGAGTTACCCTTTAATCGAGAGCAACGGACGTTAGTTTATCGACGTGCTAAAAATGAGCGTGATACTATTGCTTTTGGCACACAGCGTAACCTTCTTGAAGATAATTACTTAAGTTTATGGCATTCATTATCACCTGTTCATATTAAAGAAAGCAGTAAACGTGTTCTTATTGGCGGTGCTAGCTGTCAACAACCTTATTTAGCCTCTTATTTAAATATTTCAGCGATGAGCTTTGGCTCATTAAGCACTAATGCCATAGAAGCGTTTAATTTAGGCGCTAAAAAAGCAGGTTGTTTTCATAATACCGGTGAGGGGGCTGCAAGCCCCTATCACTTAAAGCACGGTGGCGATTTAGTTTGGCAATTGGGTACAGGGTTATTTGGTTGTCGTGATGATAAAGGGCGCTTTAACCCAAGCACATTTGAAACAACGGCTAAATTACCGCAAATCAAAATGATAGAAATAAAATTGAGCCAAGGGGCTAAGCCAGGTCATGGAGGTGTGCTCCCTAAAGCGAAAATAACCGACGAAATTGCCCGCATCAGAAATATTTCAAAAGACCATGATTGTATCTCACCAGCAGTTAACCCTGAATGTACGTCGCCAAAAGACTTGTTAGCTTTTGTCGAGCAGTTACGCACTTTAAGTGGTGGTAAACCTATTGGTTTTAAATTATGTGTTGGTAATCCGGCAGAATTTTTAAGTATTTGTAAAGCAATGTTAGAAACTGGTATTACGCCTGATTTTATTACAGTCGATGGCGCAGAAGGCGGTACAGGTGCTGCTCCTGTTGAATTTTCAAACCGCTTAGGCTTAATCTGTTTAGAGGGAGTTAGCATAGTCAATAACGCATTGGTTGGCGTAGGACTTAGAGAGAAAATAAAAATAATTGCCTCTGGTAAAACCGCATCAAGTTTTGATTTACTCGCCAAAATAGCCGCTGGCGCAGATATTGTTAATGCTGCTAGAACGATGATGATGGCCATTGGTTGCATTCAATCAAGACACTGTAATTCCAATCGTTGCCCAACAGGTATTGCCACACAAGATCCAGCTAGATCTAAAGCAATAGATGTTGATGTAAAAAGTGAGCGAGTGAAAAATTTTCATCACAATACACTCGCTAGTTTTTTTGAATTGTTGGGTAGTATGGGCTTGGATGATCCGACTAAACTTGTACCGCAGATGATAAAAAGGCGTTCACCTTACGGAGCTCAAATGTCAATGGGCAGTCTTGTTGAACCGTTAGCTTTTAGAGCATTAATAGATAACGTAGAGGTTGATGAATCATGGCAACATTGGTGGCAAGCGAGTAGTGCTGAGCAGTTTTATGTAGAGGATCTTTTTATACTGAAATCCCCGGAGTTTCATCAAGCAAAAACTCATTAAGCGCTATATGCATTAAGGCACTTATTCAGCCCAATTCTAACTGAGTTAACTCCGTGTTATATGTGTCATTGCTTAGCATTATTCATGGATGCCACTACCGTGGTGTTATTTCAATAAATGGTTTCTGTTTGGACGGCTTACAAAGGCTTTAGCTATTCTAGGAGAGCTACGTCAAACAGCTATGGCAATTATCTACATTTTAATACCTTGTTAAATGATAGTTTGAAGTGCCTGTTCTCTATTATTGAATTGATGATTTTTATCTAATAAAGTTTCTAAAGATAATTTATTTAGTGATTGATTAATTTTATCGTTACCCGTGATAACCAACACGTTTATATTTTTTATTTTAGTACGCTCTATAAGATCGATGATCATAATAGCGGTGGTTGTCCCTATCAATTTAGCTTGTGATAAGTCTATTACTAATGTTGTAAATGCAATGTTTTCAGTAAAGCGACGAGATAACTCTCTAGAAACAGCAAAACTAACAGGGCCGTCAATGGATAATAAAACAGTATTCGCTAAGGATTTACTCCTATTTTTTTGAATATCATCCGTTAATGCTGTATTGAGGTTGCTTGATGATATTTCACTCATTAATTCATTTCCTCTTTTAAAGGTAATGTTATCAAGTTGAATATCAGTCAAGCGATCTAATGTTACTAAATTAGCAATAAACATACCGACTAACACGGCAGTAATTAAATCAATGAATACGGTTAGTACTAACACTAATAACATTAATGAAGCCGAAAATACGCCTACTTTTTTTATCTGAAAAATAAAGCGCCAATCAATAATATCAAGACCAACTTTAATTAACATACCAGCGAGAACTGTATGAGGAATATACTGTGCGTATTCTCCTGCCCAGAGTATAACAATTAATAAGGTAATAGAATGTACTATGCCAGATAGGGCTGTTTTACCTCCGGCACGAATATTAATTGCAGTGCGCATAGTGGCTCCTGCGCCCGGTAATGCACCAAAAAAACCCGCAATGGTATTCGCAATTCCTTGGCCGATAAGTTCTTTATCGCTATCGTGATGACTTTCGGTCATTGTGTCAGCAACCATTGAGGTGAGTAATGAGTCAATAGCGCCTAATACAGCCAATAAAAAGGCGAAATAACTAACTTGATACAGTGTATCTAAAGATAGGCTAGGTAATATTAGACCAGGAAAACCGGTCGGAATTACACCGATAACAGCAATACCTTGTTGGGTCAAAAAGGTTGAGCTCAAAAGTGTTAATGTGACTAAGGCAAATAGGGGGGCGGGGATTATTTTAGACCATTTTTCAGGCCAATATATCATGATTAAAAGAGTGAACACACCCAGTAAAGTAGCAAAAGTATTTTGCTGATTAAATGTGTTGGTTATATTCGTTAGTGCAGCTAATGCGTTGCTATAGCTTGAGTTACCCAGAAGCGGGGATATCTGCAGCAAAATAATAATAATACCAATACCTGTCATAAAACCAGAAATAACAGGATAGGGAACCATAACAAAATATTTACCTAGTTTAAGTAAACCAAATGATATTTGAAATAAGCCAGCTAAAATTACACAAGTAAAAGCTAATACCAGCCCAGTGTCAGGATTACTCGCTATTAATTGAGTTAATACTAATGCCATTACCACGCTCATAGGCCCTGTTGGCCCTGATATTTGTGTGGCAGTTCCTCCAAATAAGGCAGCAAAAAAACCAACTAAAATGGCGCCATAAACACCAGCTATAGCCCCTGCACCTGATGAAACACCGAATGCTAATGCTAAAGGTAGTGCTATAACCGCAGCGGTTAAGCCGCCAAAGATATCACCTTTAATATGCTTACTAGATATTTTATTGATTAATATAATTACAACACCTTAAAAGTATAAATAGGGAACTTTTATTTTTATAGATGAGTGTAACAAAAGGCGCTTATAATACCTACTGAGTTTTCATCTTGAGGTAAATTTAGTATAAAAGTATAAGCGCGGGTTAAAAAAGGGTGTTATGAGGCATTGGTGGGCAAGCTAATATGAACCGTAACGCCATCAGGCGCTTTATGATTATAAGCGCTGATTTGTCCGTTATGAAACTGGCAAATTAATCGAGAAATATATAAACCTAAACCAAGGTGTGGCACATCATGGTTACTATTATCTTTTTGGTTTGTATCACGTAATGACACCATAGAATCAAATAAACTGTCACTTAGTTGCTTCGGTAGTAATATGCCGTTATTACTAATGAATAATTCAGCATTATTACTGCTCTTTTTTAACGTAATAGTGATGCGATTGTCTTCGCTAAATTCAACGCCATTACTAATCACCTTGTCTAACAGTTGAACTATATGTTCAGGTGAACCATGAAAAAGGAATATGCTTATTTTGGAATCATTCCTTTCTACATTAAAGACAAACTTTATGGTTGGGTATATTTGCTGGTAGCCTAAAATACAGCCGTTAACAACCTCTTTTAAGTCAAAATTAATTTTTTCAGTGGTTGATAACATTTGTTCAAGGCGAGTAGCCTCACTCATGTTGGTGAGAATTAAATTTAGCGTATTAATACCCGTTTGCGCTCTTTCAATATAGGGACTGTTATTTTTATCTGTTTGATGCGTTGGCGCTTTTTGTAAACTTAGATTGTCTAATGAGGTTTTAACCACGGCAATAGGGGTTCTTAATTCATGAGATAAACGCGATGATATGTTTTCTAAATAGTGATTATACTCACTTAAGCGGTTAACTGCCGTGGTAAAACTGCGAGATAAATCACCTATTTCATCATTACTGTTAGATGCTTTCATTTGGCCTGTAATTCGTCCTTGCTTATCAATGGCTAATTCGGCTTGAGTAGATAAATGTCGAATACGTGATGAAATGCGTGAGGCAAATAACAGAAAAGCCAAGGCGCCTAAACTCATAATGGCTAAAATCACGGTAAATAACTTTTCTAAAGCGCGGTTTCTTAGGGTACGAATACCGTTAGTCGTTTCTTCAACAATGACAGCACCTTGCACTTGATTATTAATAAAAATAGGGTAAGCAGCAGAAAGGACTAGGGCTTTTTTGTCGGTAGTTAAACGCCATTGAGAGGTTGCTTTTCCATTTAAGGCACTAACAATATGTGAGCCTTGTAAATGTTGTGCATCATAGAGCTGGTCAATAAAATCTGTTGACGGTTTAGTTAATACTTTATAATACAAGGGTAACAATAATTGTTGCTTAAACTGATACCAAAGACTGTTCTTTTCATCTTCTCTGGGTTGTTTTTTCTTCGCATGCCATACACCACTGGCTGATTTTAGTGAACCCGCGCTAGCTAATACTCTGTGGTGTTGATCAACCACCCAAATACTAGAATTAGTATAACGCATCCCTTTAACAATACGTTCAATTTCGGGCGAGGGCACAACAATAGTCCCCAAACTTTCTGCTTTACTTGGATCTGCTGAGCCAATTGCAGAAACCGCTTCGCTATCGGTTTTATCTACATCAAAAAAAGCAAAAGCAATATTATCGCCTAAATTATCTAAAGGTACTCTTAACTCTACATTATAACCTTGCGGGGTTAATAACCAGTGCCCTTGAATGTGTGGTTCAGGTGTTGGAATATTATTCTCTTCATCAGTAACGCGAAAAGCAGATATCCAACCTGCTGTTTTATTACTAATAATAAAACGGTTTAGCTGGTTGTTATTATCACTAAAAGATAGGGCTAAATAATCATTATTAGTGATGCTACGATTATTTTTTTCGCGGAAAATAAGATGGTTATCAACCACCTGAAAAAACAAATATAAATAGTTATCGTACTTGCCGACACTGGCTTTAAAATTAAGGCTTAATGGCTCTTTGGCAAAGAGTTGATGTTGATGGTGATAAAAGTGAGTACGTTGATTAAAATCAGGCCAATCGTTATGTAGACCGTCTAATTGAACTGCCTGCGTTAATTTATAGCCATAAAGATCTTTACCTTGTTCAACATTAGGTAAAAAACTCGCTTGATTATTAAATAGGTTTTCTCGCTCATGCAAAGCAGTCGCTAAAGCGCGTGCTGTGCCTACTAAAGTTTGCTCTTGTCCAAAGCGCAAATACTTTTCCATTTCCCACACATATTGATAACCAAACCAAGGAATAACAAACAGAAAACTTGAAAGCAATAACAGTTTTGATCTAAGACCAAAACGTAGTTTAAGGCGTTTATTGTTAACCATATTAGGTTTCATCATCCATAGTTTTTTTGGCACTTAGCCAGCGGTAGCCCATGCCATAAACGGTTTCGATGCAGTCAAAGCTGGTGTCGTGTTGAATAAATTTTTTGCGAATTCGTTTGATATGTGAAGTGATTGTACTGTCATCAACATATATTTTTGAATCACTCATCAATTGTGTACGGTTTTTAACATGACCAGGGTTTTTGGTTAAGGCATGCACTAACCAAAATTCGGTAATGGTTAAATCAATAGAGCTGTTTTGCCACGTAATATTCATACGTTGGCTATCTACTGTAAGCGCACCAGAGCGAGTGATATGTTGATCGTTAATAGGTTTCTTTAGTGCTTCTTGACGGCGAAATAATGCTGATATGCGCGCCGTTAAGTGAGGTAAGCTAATATCTTTGGTTAGGTAATCATCGGCACCAATGCGTAAACCAGATACCGTGTCAAAATCATTGTCACGTGCGGTTAAAAATATAATAGGTAAAGTAGCCGACTTGGCTCTAAGTTGCTGACACAAAACAAACCCACCGTCATATTCATCATTCAAACCTATGTCTAAAATGACTAGATTGGGTAAACGCAAATTAAAGGCTTGGGTCGCGCTAGATCTATCTGCATAGGTTTGCACTTGATAACCTTGGCTACGTAATACATCTGCATAGTTTTCTCTAATAGCAGCCTCATCTTCTACGATGGCAATTCTTTTACTCATTTGTATTCACTTTTGATTGTTTGCTAATAGCTGTTACCCGTTATTACGTCGACTATATCTAACTTTACGCGTTAACGCGCTTAATTTTTGAAATTGCCCTATTGTTGCCACAATTGCTCACTACTTTGCCTTTATTCGAGCAGAGCAATGCCCATTTTTTGCGGTTTAATAACTCCTGTCAACAACACTGGCTTATCAAAACATATTTAGCAGCACAGTTTAACAATACATATTTATTAACACTACTTAACAACCCATACGGCATAAAAAAGGAAAACTTATGAAAAACACGATTCAATTACCACAAGGTCAACTATACAAAATTACAGGAAAAAAATTAATCATCACTACTGCACTTGTTGCGGCTTTAGCGACTAGTTCGGTTAGTGCGACAGAAAACACCTTAACGTCAGTAAAAACACAGCAACAAGAAACAAAGGATGAAAATATTGGTTTTGGTACCGGTGCTATTATTGGTGCTATTGTGGCTGGACCTGTAGGCGCTTTTGTAGTGGGAATTGGTGGGGTGTTTATTGCTAAATACATTAATGTTAACGACCACAATGATGAATTAAGTCATGCCTTAGTTAAAGAGCAACAAAAACAAGGATCGAATGAGCAAATACAAAGTCAATATCAAGCTAAGTTACAGCGCTTAGAAACCTTATATCAGCAACAATTAGTGGCGTTGGAAAAGCAAAAAAATAAACCTGGACAGTTACAAGCAGACAACTTGTTAATGAGCTTACAGTTTTCTACTGGCTCAAGTGATATAGCACCACACTATCAAGAGCAAGTAGCGGCACTGGCACAAATATTAAATGACTCACCAGCGATGAAAATTGATTTGTCTGGTTATACTGATTTAACTGGTGAACAATCACTTAATCAAACGTTATCACAAGCTAGAGTTGAGTCGGTGCGAACCTTATTGATGGCGCAAGGCGTGGATGAACAGCAAATAGCGACCTTTGCTTTTGGTGAAGATTCACCTGTGGTAGCCAATAGTGAGCGTGAAGTTAGCTTTTATGACCGCCGTGTAGTACTAAAATTACATAGAACATCACCAGTAAAATATTCGCAAAAAATACAAAGTCAAATGGCAAATAATCAGTGATTCATCGTGCGATCAACTCCCAATATGGGTCATATTTGTAGATAAAAAAGGAGGTATATATCAGAGTTTAACGTAAGGTCATTAGTATAAATATAATAGAAGTCATGAAAAAAGTCGCCTATAAGAAGGCGTCTTTAAGTTTCTATTTAGCTAATTTTTTTGTTGATTAAAATGCAACTAATTTTTTAGACTTCTTATTTGTAAACCGCTATACCCTTATTATCTAATAAGGGTATTTTATTAAGTGAATAATATCTAAGGCTTTCTAGCATATATAAAGTGGTAATATTTAGCTTTCTATCTTTCTATAACCCGTTCAAATGGTGGTAAAGAATCCAGTAGTTGTTTGCCATAACGTTTTGTCACTACCCGTTTATCCATTAAGGTAATCACGCCTTCATCTAATTCATTACGGAGTAATCTACCACAGGCTTGTACCAGTTTTTTTGAGGTGTCAGGTACAGATAAGGTCATAAACGGATTGCCACCTTTAGCACTCACATATTCTGCTTGTGCTTGTTCTACTGGTGAGGTGGGTACTGAGAAGGGGAGTTTGGTAATAATTAAATTAGTTAAATACTTACCCGGTAAATCTAATCCTTCTGAAAAACTTTGTGTTCCAAAAATTATACTTTCTTTATTGTCATCGCAACGCTTCTTGTGGCTTTCAATAATGTGTTGGCGAGAATGTTCACCTTGTATAACAATGTCTAGATCATGCTGTTCACGCAGCGCTTGCGCTACCTTTTCCATTTGCCAATAAGACGAAAACAACACCAGACTCGCATTGCCTTGTGCTAGATATTTGGGGAGTTTTTCAATAAGTTCGTCAGTAAATTCTACGGCACTTGGCTCATTGGTCATGTTGGCAACAACTAGCTGCGCGTTATTTTGATAGTCAAAAGGTGAGCCGACTTGTTGATATTGGCTGCCATCGTCATTTTTTAAACCCGCTTGAAAACGAAAGTGATCAAAAGAATTTAGTGCTAATAAGGTTGCTGAACATAACACTGCCCCTTCGCATTGACTCCATAGCTTATCTTCTAACGTAAAACCCACTTCAATAGGAGAAGCACAGACTAAATAATCTTGCCGAGCATTGCCTTTACTTAGGTTTTGTTTTTGTATCCAACGGGCCATAGGGGCAGCTTTTTCACTGTCTGTTTTTGCGTACATTTTCCAAAGTGCCGTTAAGTTCTCTAGCCGTTGCAGCATAAACCCCGCCTCACCTAGTAAGGGCTCTGCTACGTACATTTGGGTATCACCGTCTTTAACTGCTTCCATTAAGGCGCTGTAGAGTTTGTTTAAATGACTAAGTGATTTTTTGCTAAGTTCATGAATATCTTCAGCCCAATTTTTCAACGTTTTGGGGAGAATACCATTGTCAAAACGATAGACTTGTTCATCATTTTTGTTATTACCTTTAAAGGTGTTTCTTGAGGTGTTATTGGCCTGATCTTCAGAAAAATAAACGCTAGCATTATTATCAATAAAGGTAAGTACTTTTTGTATTTCCACTAATAAATCTTGGCAATCATCTCCTAATTTTAATGCCGGAGAAATAGCTCGTTGCGATTTAATGAGCTTAGACATTTTATCGCCAGTATCTCTTAGTTTAGTGAGCCAATCTATTGCCCCACGCAAGGTGATATTAGCACTAGAATGATCGCGTGTTACTTTTGGGAGATGATGAGCTTCATCAATAATGTAATAGGTTTCATCAGGCGAAGACAGTATTCTACCGCCGCCCAGTTCGAGATCGGCCAACAATAAACTATGATTTACCACTAATACTTGCGCCTGATCCATTGTTTCGCGTGCTTTATGAAACGGGCAATGGCTATGTTCACTTAAGCTCTTTAAACAGCTGTGTTTATCACTTTGTACTTGTGACCATATATGATGAGGTAGTTGGGTTTTCCATGAGTCAATATCACCTAACCAACTACCATCGGTTAAGGTTTTATGCATGGCATTTAATGTGCGTACATCACTGGCTTTGGGCTTCTCAGCAAAAGTAAAACCTACTTGTGGGGAATCAGTATTATGTGAAACTGCTTGGGTTAGTTTTTGTCGACAAACATAGCGTTGTCGACCTTTAGCTAAGGCAAAATCAAATTTAATACCGGCATGTTTTTTTAAAAAAGGTAGGTCTTTGTCTACTAATTGTTCTTGTAATGCTACGGTAGCTGTAGAAATACAGACCTTTTTGTCGCGCGCTAACGCCAGTGGTATAGCGCCTAAACTATAAGCTAATGACTTACCGGTGCCAGTACCCGCTTCAATAGTGATGATTTTTCTGTCTTTACTGTATTCACCGGCTAATGTTTTTGCTATTTCGGCAATCAAAAACGTTTGTTGTTTACGCGGATTGAAATTACTTAAGTTTTCACCGATAGTTTTATACGCTTGGCGGATCGCTTGTTTTAACTTGTCAGTTAACATTAACGGCAGTTTCCAAAGTTTAAATAATAAAGTACACTGCTGTATATATTAACAGGTTTTTGTTTTTTATACACAAACTAGTCAATAAATTTAACTAATAGCAAAAAAATATATGCCAACAAAGCAGCAGCAACTTGAAAATGGTTTTCTATTAACTCGTCAAGCAAAAGACCGAGGCAACAGCTTACAAATAATATTATGGCTAAAAACAACCACTGGCGCCAAAAAGCTTATTGTTGATAATGAGTTAACCGTTTTTTTTGTCGAAGAACAACAAGCAGCTAAAGCTGAGCAGTTGTTGTTTAAACAGGGGGTCACCTTGTTTAAACAACAACTATTAGCCTTAAAAACGTTTTCTCAAAAAACAGTACATGGTTTCTATTTTAATACGTTAAGCCAATTTTATCGCGCGCGTGACTGTTTAAAACTAGCACAAATAAAATGTTATGAAGATGATATACGCCCTGATGATCGATATTTGATGGAACGCTTTATTACGGCCGATATTGATTTTATTGGTCATAGCCAGTCCATGGCTAATTTTGATTGTGTTAATGAAACCAAGTGCAAAGTCTCGGCTGAAAAGTCAGCTATTGTGTTGTCTATGTTATCGCTTGATATTGAATGTTCAATGGACGGTGAACTTTATTCTATTGGGCTTTATTCAAAAAATAAGAGTACCAACAATAAAAGTACAAATGCTGAACAACATGAACATGAACTTAAACGGGTATTAATGATAGGCGAACCACAAGCTGATGCTGACGCCTATATTGTTTGGCTTAACGATGAAAAAAAACTACTAATTGAGTTGATTAAGCAAATATCACTGATTGATGCGGATATTTTTATTGGTTGGAATGTTATTAATTTTGACTTTCGCTTATTACAAAATCGGATGGATTTACACGGAATAAAATTTGCTATTGGCCGAGATGGTAGTGCACCGCGTTGGCGTAAAAATAACAATAATACTGAACAAATATTTATTGAAATAGCGGGACGCGTGGTACTTGATGGTATTGATTTACTGAAATCAGCAACTTATAGCTTCCCCAGTTTTTCACTTGATAATGTGGCCAATACGTTACTAGGCATAGGGAAAAAAATAGAGAATACGGTTAATAGCACACCGGAAAGTAGAATTGCTGAAATTAACCACAACTTTAACCATGATAAATCAGCATTAGCGGCTTATAACTTAGAAGATTGCCGCTTGGTTTGGTTAATATTTGAGAAAACCCAACTATTAGAGTTTGCTCAACTTAGGGCACAATTAACGGGGCTTGCTCTTGATAGAGTAGGTGGCTCTGTGGCTGCTTTTACTAATTTGTATTTACCTAAGTTACATCGAAGTGGTTATGTTGCCCCTAATATGGGCGATGGTGATTCAGACCTTATTTCTCCTGGTGGTTATGTTATGGACTCAATCCCAGGGTTGTATGAAAACATATTAGTACTTGATTTTAAATCACTTTACCCCAGTATTATTCGCAGTTTCAAAATAGATCCTATGGGTCTTATTGAAGGAATGAATGAAAAAACAGCGAATACTACACGCGTAAGTGATAAATGCATATCAGGTTTTGATGGGGCTTTATTTTCAAGAAAAAAACACTTTTTACCTGACATTATCACCTCCCTTTGGCTAGAGCGAGATAAAGCCAAACTTCAGCATAATGCCGCTTTATCACAAGCCATTAAAATTATTATGAATAGTTTTTATGGCGTATTAGGCTCTACGGGTTGCCGATTTTTCGATCCACGTTTAGCAGGCTCTATCACTAAACGTAGTCATGAAATTTTAAAAACGACTAAATCATGGATTGAAGCTAAAGGGTATCGTGTTATTTATGGTGATACAGATTCTATTTTTGTTCATATCGGTCCAGAGCAGTCGCCCGCACAAAGTAAAGTGTTAGGTAATGAGTTGCAGTGTTTCATTAATCAAAACTGGCGAAAATATTTAACGGAAGAACTTGCCTTAGATTGTCATTTGGAAATTGAATTTGAAACACATTTTACAAAATTTTTAATGCCAACTATTCGCGGACAAGATGTGGCTAAAGAACATAAAACTGGCACAAAAAAAAGGTATGTTGGTCTAAGCGAGGGAAAACTAGTATTTAAAGGATTAGAGACTGTCAGGAGTGATTGGACACAAATAAGTAAAGTGTTCCAACAGGAACTATTTAGGCTGATATTTAATGACTTACCCGTTGATGAGTACATCTGCTCTATAGTAAATAAGATTAAGGGAGGAGAATACGACAGTCAGCTTATTTACATGAAAAAAATAAGAAGAAAGCTTGATGATTATGTTAACACTCCACCTCATATCAAAGCGTGTTTAATTGCCAACAAAGCATTAGTGGATTTAGGGGGTAAACCTAAATATAGAAAAGGCAGTAAAATTGAGTATGTCATGACGCTAAATGGGGTTATGCCAATAGAACTATCAAAAGGTAATCTTGACTATGAGCATTATATTGATAAGCAGGTTAAACCCATAGCGGATGATGTATTACCCTTTATTGGAAAATCATTTGAAATAATGGTGAGTAAGCAAATTAGCTTGTTTTAACAAATAGGTATTCTAGCGAGTAAAAATAAGAAGATTATGATCAATACAAACCTAATCCAAGCCTTCTAGTTCATCAATAATAGTTCTGGCTTGGGCAATGGTGCAGTCGCTTCGGGCAATTAACGTATTTATTGTTATCTCTTCTAATGTTGATGCTATTCTGAGTAGCTCATCATGCGATAAATGTTTATATTCATTTCTTAATATTTTTGCCAACCAAAGCCAACTAGGTTCATTTGATGCATCAACAAAAGTAATGATAGTTTGTAATTGCTCAAAATTAGCCTTGAGTTGCCAGTTTCTAGAGCGACCAATACGATGAAGTTCACACCCTTGTTGCCTCATATGAGCTTTTAACACATAAGCTTTCATGGTTCTACGTAAGAAAGAGGGTAAGGTAACTGTGTTTGTTTTTTCCACGTTCTAATCTTTGTTTACTCTAGAAAAAAGAAAAGCCAGCTTGTTTTATAGCACCGACAACCATAATAATAAAAGTAATTCTGCCACAAAGACCTTGAGCTTACTATCGTTAACCGCCGATTTATTGAGCCAAGGAAATATTGAAATTGATCACATACTGAGTTCAACATGGAAGATATTGGGGTTTAGTGCTGTTTTATATAACGTTAAAGGTCATCAATGAAGGGATAAGTATGTTTATCGAATGTACTGTGTAATAAGTACCGCTACGTTGTTAGTGTGGCAAGTAACTGTCGTGATTCTTTTAGATGTAATGATGGCATAAAATAATCACTCGAGATTATTTAGTAACTAGGGGAGATATGACGAACTCAGGAGCCAGAAAATATAGCCAATAATGAGTAAGGTTAGAGGGAATAATACCCACGAATAATTACCCCATAGATAGGTTAATTAGTTTTAATGGATCCTTCGTTTTATTAGAGGTATATTCTACCTATATTTCATTCAAAGAAACTCAAATGAATCAAAAGTCTATTCTTATTACTGGTTGTTCAACAGGTATCGGTTTTGACGCAGCTAAAACGCTACATGAACGTGGCTATCAAGTATTTGCTAGTGCCAGAAAGCAAACTGATGTAGATGCCTTAATCGAGCAAGGTTTAAATGCACTGTTACTTAATGTTTGCTGTGAGCAATCTATTAGTAACGCTTTAGATCAAATCTTAATCACGACCGGTGGTACACTCGATTATTTTTTTAATAATGGGGCTTACGGCCAACCAGGTGCTATTGAAGATTTACCTACCGAAGTTTTACGTCAACAATTTGAAACCAACGTATTTGGTTGGCATCAGCTCACCAAGCAAGTACTTAAGGTTATGCGCAAACAAGAGCATGGCAGAATAGTACAAAACAGTTCGGTGCTAGGTTTTGTATGTATGCCATATAGAGGTGCATATAATGCGTCTAAGTTTGCGATTGAAGGCTTAACCGATACTTTAAGGTTAGAGCTTGTTGGCTCTAATATTCAGGTTGTTTTATTACAGCCGGGTCCTATTGATACTCAATTTCGTCCTAATGCACTTGCTGCTTTTAAACAAAACATTGATTGGGAAAATAGTATACACGCAACAAGATATCAGAAACAAATACAACGTTTGGCAAGTAAAGAGCCTGCAAGTGGTTTTACTTTGCCAGCTAGCGCGGTAACTAACTGTTTACTTCATGCACTAGAAAGCAAAAAACCAAAGGCACGGTATCGAATTACTTTTCCGACTAAATTATTTGCAGTCTTGAAGCGAGTTCTACCCACTTATATTTTAGATAAACTTTTATCTAAAGGATAAGGTATATAGTCATCCTATGTGTAGCGATAAAGTCAAAGACTAATTTACCAAAGGGTTAAAGGTATTAATAAAAAATTCTTGTTGTGAATAAATTTATACTCATGACGTTGATGTTTTCTCATTTTTATTTACAAAAAATATTCTTGTAAATGACGTGGTTTTAGCACAATTGGTTGAAAAACAGTGAACGTATAGCAAATGTATCTAGCCTAAGCTGAATATTAATCCTAGATTTTCTCCAAGTAATAAAGAATCAATATATGAGTCGTAAAACTTCCGAGGAGTGCAAAAGTCTTGTAGTAATTAGAGGTATATCAATACCAACGTTCTATGACCAGCATCAATTAAACGCTAAGTATTTGTACGCGTGTAAAGCTTAAATTATCACCAATAAATAATCATAATCGCCCGAAATGTAAAATTAAATTTACAAAAAACTCAATTTGAGATGGAATAAATGGTCAATAAAGTATATTATTTTGGTCTAAAAAAGTTCCTGAAGCTCATATATGAAATTGCAACAATTACGCTACATAGTTGAAGTGCTAAATAATAACCTAAATGTTTCTGCAACTGCGGAGGCTCTCTTTACTTCTCAACCCGGTATTTCTAAGCAAGTACGCATGCTTGAAGATGAACTAGGTATTCAAATTTTTGGTCGTAGCGGTAAGCATTTAACTCATGTAACGCCCCCAGGACAAGAAGTTATTACCATTGCTCAACAAATTCTATCTAAAGTCGAAAGCATTAAAGCGGTTGCGCGTGAACATACTCAACCAGATGAAGGTAAACTGCGTATTGCAACAACACATACACAAGCACGTTATGCGTTACCTTCTGTAATACAAGGATTTATAAAGAAATACTCCAAAGTATCACTGCATATGTCGCAAGGTACACCTGCACAAATTAGTGAAGCAGCTTCTAAAGGCGATGCCGATTTTGTTATTGCGACTGAATCACTCCATCTATATAACGATCTCGTTATGTTACCTTGCTACCACTGGAATCGTAGTATCATTGTTTGTAAAGACCATCCTTTAGCTAGAAAGCAAGGGATAACTATTCAAGATGTTGCTAAGTATTCGTTAGTTACTTATGTCTTTGGTTTTACTGGCCGTTCAGAATTAGATGCTGCTTTTGAAAAGGCAGGCGTAGAGCCTAAAATTGCGTTTACGGCAACCGATGCTGATGTTATCAAAACGTATGTTCGTTTAGGTGTTGGTATTGGTGTTATTGCGTCAATGGCAATTGATCCGAAAATTGATAGTGACTTAGTGACTATTGATGCGAGTCATTTATTTAAAGCGAGTACGACTAAAATTGGTTTTAGACGTGGCAGCTTCCTACGTGGTTATATGTTTGACTTTATAGAACGCTTTGCACCACATTTAACTAAAAATGTAGTCACTCAAGCTATGTTGTTAAAAAATAATGTTGAGGTAGATGAGCTTTTTACTGATATAGATCTGCCGATAAAGTAACTAGGTTACGAATTTCCAAGGCACGCTGTTAACAGCTTAACCGTGTGCCTATAATCGCTATTCTTTACTGGTTATTCTATTCTAAAGTAGAATTTTTTGATGTTTCAATTTTTTAATTTAACACTCAGTAATATTAACGGCTAAACCACCTCGTGAAGTTTCTTTATATTTAGTTTTCATATAATTACCAGTCGGCCTAAGTGAGCCAAATAGCTCACATTTTACACGATCAATAATGTTTGTTTGTTAAGTTCATTAACAAATTTTTTCTGTTTTCATCAGGCCAACAGCATGAGAACTCGAAGGGCCTATGCCGATTGAAAACATATCAAATACACCAATCATAAGTATTTCCGAATAAAATTTTATTTTAAGAGTTTTTCCTGTTATTTGTACTAACTGAAAGACTTGACTTGTGGCAACCATATTCGTTTTGATTTAGCAGTAAATAAAATGTGTCTTAATTTTACGACTTAATGTGATCTACCAAGTCTTTTAGCATGGCAGCCGTTGCACCCCATATATTATAGTGTTTGTAGGGGAAAAAATGGACATTGTGATGGTCGCCATTGCGATAGGAAATTATGCTGCGGTGATTTTCAGGTTGCAAAAGATGCTGTAAGGGTACTTGGAATATTTCATCTACTTCATTGGCATCTTTTTGATAATATTGCGGTGAGTCAATAATGGCAACAATAGGCGTTACTTGATAACCACTGATAACTTCATAATTGGGTAATTGTCCAATGATGGTAACCGCTTCTGGAGATAAACCTATTTCTTCTTGTGCTTCTCTTAACGCGGTATGAATTAAATTTTTATCTGTTGGCTCTACCTTACCACCAGGAAAACTTATTTGAGAAGGGTGATGTTTTAAATGACTAGCACGTTTGGTCAGCAGTACTTGTAAGCCACTAATATTCATTTCATCAGTATTATTAACTAAAGCGATGAGTACAGCCGCAGATTTTAGTGGTGAATTATGCTGATATTTATGACAAGATTCACCATGTTGCAGAAGATTGAAGCGATATAAGAATTCTGCTTTATTCATGATACCCTCTGTTGTTATTACTGTTTGATTTAATTGCCCGCGTTACGGTAAATTTTGCTAAAACAGGTAAAATGCGGTTTACTTTATCAAAGGTTTCTTGATACTCACTTGTTGCAATTGAATCGGCAACTAATCCTCCGCCTGCGGAACAATATATTTTACCTGGTTTGTTTTTCTGAACACCTTTCTGACAAATAATCGTACGTATTGTAATGTTAGTATCCATCGTGCCACAGTTTGAGATATAACCTATTGATCCACAATAAACACTGCGCCGATGAGGCTCAAGTTGCTCAATTATTTCCATGGCACGAATTTTCGGTGCACCTGTAATTGAGCCACCAGGAAATGCACCTCGTAGTAGATCGCAGGCATTGTATTGCTCAGCAAGTTGTCCTTCAACGGTACTAACAAGATGATGTACCGCTGGAAAACTTTCGATGTCAAATAGTTTAGGTACAACGACAGAGTTAGCTTTACATACTTTTGAAATATCATTACGCAGCAAATCAACAATCATCACGTTTTCAGCGCGATCTTTGACTGAATTAGCAAGTTGTTCGGCATATTCATTATCTTGTTGTTTATTTTCACCTCTAGGCATAGTGCCTTTAATAGGCTTACTTTGTACTTTACCTTGAGATAATTGTAAAAACCGTTCAGGAGAAACACTTAATATTGCTGTATTCTCTAACCGAATAAAGGCTGAAAAAGGGGCTTTATTTTCATTTCGCAGTGCTATGTATGCTTGAAACTCGTTACCTTGATAATTGGCACTAAATCGCTGCGCTAAGTTGATTTGGTAACAATCACCCGAAGATAAAAATTGTTGAACTTGTTTGAATTTTTCGATGTAACTGGCTTTGTCCATATTACTTTGCCAACTAGATGTTAATACAAAGTTTTCTTGTTCTGATTTTTGGCTCTGTTTTTTATTGATAATCATTTGAATAAAAAGTGTTAATTCTAAGCGTTTTTCTTCTTGGCAAATTAAAAAATACTGTTCGCGCTTATGATCAAATATGATTGCTTGAGCATAGATACCCACCGCCATTTCGGGTAAATTAATATCTTGTTCAGCTTGCTTAGGCAAATTTTCAAAGCGTCGACCTAAATCATAAGCAAAATAACCTAAAGCACCGCCTAAGAAAGGTAGTTCTTGTTTTGAGGAAGCTAACGTCTCTAATACTTGTTGTTGGATATTTTCTAGTAAGGATAAGGGATCTTCTTCACTTATAGCGTTTTTATTAGTTTTTGTATGATGAATAATTGTTTTATCACCATAAGTACACAAAGTTACTTCAGGTTGCCAAACTAAAATATCAAAGCAGGCATCAATATGTTCACTTTGTCCTGAATCTAGCCACATTGCCCAAGACTCATTTGCTAATGGGGTGAATAAGTCTAACGGTGTGACATCTGTTGGTAAGCTTAACTTTTTAACGGATAAGGTTAATGGATGTACATGAAGTAGCGCATTAGAAGCCAAGGTGATAATTACTCTGATAATTTACGCGGTTATTTGATAGATAATTTCATATTCTACTATTGGCTACTAGCAGCAGTTTCAATAGAAAGGTATTATAATGTAAAAATATTATACGCAATTATACACACTTTTAACGAAAGCTGAGAGCAAGATGTCCGATAAAATAATCAAACAACAAGACTTAATCGATAGTATTGAAGATGCACTGCAATATATTTCTTATTATCATCCTTTGGATTTTATTCAGGCGTTAGAAAAAGCCTATCATAAAGAACAAAGTAGCGCGGCAAAAGATGCGATTGCGCAAATTCTTATTAACTCACGCATGTCGGCTACAGGCAAGCGTCCGATTTGCCAAGATACCGGTATTGTGACCTGTTTTGTTAAAGTAGGTATGGCAGTTAAGTGGGATAAAACTGACATGACAGTACAACAAATGGTTGATGAAGGTACTCGCCGTGCCTATTTAAATCCTGACAACCCATTGCGTGCTTCTATTGTTGCTGATCCCGCAGGCGCTCGTAAAAACACTAAAGATAATACGCCAGCCGTTGTTCATATTGATCTCATCGAAGGTGATGAAATTGAAGTCATGATTGCGGCAAAAGGCGGCGGTAGTGAAAATAAAACTAAAATGGTGATGCTAAACCCATCAGATTCTATTGCTGATTGGGTTGTGAAAACGTTGCCATCAATGGGCGCAGGTTGGTGCCCACCAGGAATGCTAGGCATAGGTATTGGTGGCACGGCAGAAAAAGCAGCTGTTCTTGCTAAAGAGAGTTTGATGGATCCTGTTAATATTCAAGACTTAATGGATAGAGGCCCACAAAACGCGGAAGAAGAATTACGTTTAGAAATTTTTGAACGTGTTAATAAATTAGGTATAGGTGCACAAGGTCTTGGCGGTTTAACAACAGTGGTTGATGTGAAAATTAATTCTGTGCCAACCCATGCAGCATCTAAACCTGTCGTTATGATCCCTAATTGCGCCGCGACTCGTCATGTACACTTTCATCTTGATGGATCGGGCCCAGCTGATTTAACACCGCCTAAATTAGAAGAATGGCCAGACATTACTTGGGAAGTAGGCGAGGGTGTTCGCCGTGTTAATGTTGACGGGTTGACTAAAGCAGATATCGCAGAATGGAAAACGGGTGAGACAGTATTACTTAGTGGCACAATCCTAACGGGCAGAGATGCTGCTCACAAGCGTATTCAAGATATGCTAGCAGCGGGTGAAAAATTACCTGTTGATTTCACTGATAAGTTTATTTACTACGTTGGCCCAGTTGATGCCGTTGGTGATGAAGCGGTTGGCCCAGCAGGCCCAACCACCGCTACGCGTATGGATAAATTTACTGAAATGATGTTAGCTGAAACCGGATTATTAGGCACTATTGGTAAAGCTGAACGTGGTGCTTTAACAGTTGAGACTATTAAAGATCATAAATCAGTGTATTTAATGGCAGTAGGTGGCGCAGCATACTTAGTGTCAAAAGCTATTAAGAAAGCCCGAGTGGTTGCTTTTGCAGACATGGGAATGGAAGCTATTTATGAATTTGAAGTAGAAGATATGCCAGTAACGGTTGCTGTTGATAGCTCAGGTGAGTCTGCTCATGTAACAGGTCCAGCTATTTGGAAAGCGAAAATTGAAGAGTTAGATGAGAAATTAAAAGAAAAAAGATAGCAAGTATATTCAGTAAAAAGCCCCTGTAGCAAAACTTGTTACAGGGGCTTTTTCTTACTATTTATAACGATTATTCAGAACAGTTTTTCTATTCAGCTAAACGTAATAATTCATTGATACCAATTTTTCCACGTGTTTTAGCGTCAACTTTCTTTACGATTATCGCAGCATACAAGCTGTACTTGCCACATTTTGATGGCAAGTTACCCGGAACAACAACAGATCCTGCTGGTACGCGACCGTAATGTACTTCGCCTGTCTCACGATCAAAAATACGTGTGCTTTGACCAATATAAACACCCATTGAAATAACCGCACCTTCTTCAATGATTACGCCTTCAACTATTTCAGAACGTGCACCAATAAAACAATTATCTTCAATAATTGTAGGTCCTGCTTGTAAGGGCTCTAATACACCACCAATACCAACGCCGCCTGATAAATGTACGTTCTTACCAATTTGTGCACATGAACCAACGGTTGCCCACGCATCAACCATACAGCCTTCATCGACATAAGCGCCAATATTTACAAAGCTTGGCATAACCACAACATTCTTGCCTATATAGCTACCGGTTCGTACTGATGCACCCGGTACCACGCGCACACCGTCAGCTTCAAACATCGCTTGCGTATAACCCTCATATTTCATCGGTACTTTATCAAAAAAGGTACTTTCAGCACCGTCAATTACTTGGTTATCCCAAATACGAAAGGATAATAGTACTGCTTTTTTTAACCATTGATGTACATGCCATTGGCCATCAATTTTTTCTGCTACGCGAGCAGAACCATTGTTTAGGGCAGCAAGTGCATCTAAAACGGCAGTTTTAATTTCACTTGAAACGGTTGTTGGAGTGATGTTAGCTCTATCGTCAAAAGCTTGTTCAATCGTACTTGCTAATGTTGTTAAGTCAGTCATTCAAAAATTCCTATTAGATGTTATTGTTAATCTATTTCTTGTGTTAATTTATCGGCTAATATTTGTTTATCTTCTTCATTTAATGCGATGTTTTCACTAGTTGAAATGGTAAAAACATCATCTACTTTCTCACCAAAAGTGGTGATTTTTGCAGAATGAATATTGATTTTCAGTTGCTGAAATACTTGCGCTATACTGGCAAGTACTTTCGGTCTGTCTAAGGTGATTATTTCTATCATTGTTTTACTTTTTGCTTTTATATCAATAAAACTGACTTTCAATGGAAATTGAAATTGCTTCACTTCTCTACGAATAGGTTGGAGCGGAATATTACAAAAATCATCTTGTTTTAATTTAACACTTAATGCGTCTGCTATGGCTTGTGTTTGATAACTTTCTTTGAGTTCTTTACCACGGGCATCCAAAATTATGAAAGTATTTACGGTATAGCCTGTTTTGGTGGAGGTGATTTTTGCATCATGTATAGACAGTTTTTTTGAGCCTAATAAATCGACCGTACTGGAGAATGTGTTTAATTTTTCTTTAGCAAATACAAAGACTTCAGTTCCTCCTTGATATGATTTATCACTGATAATGACTAAAGGTTCATTTCTGTCATGTCCGATAATTCGTAGGCAATGTCTTGCTATTTTTTCAGGAGCATACCGTAAAAAATAGTCAGCCCTAAATTCACGCCATAATGCTTTTAAATCACTTATGTCAACATCAGTATCGGCTAAAATATCGAGTGCTTGTTGTTGGTTTTCACGGATTTTTGAACGTGTTTCAACCGGTTTTGATAAGCCTCGGCGCAATGCTCGCAGTGTATTGAAATATAAATCTTGCAGTAAGTTTGCTTTCCAACTATTCCATAAACTTTCGTTGGTTGCACGCATATCAGCAACAGTCAGACAGTAAAGGTAATCAAGATGCGCTTCATCGCGTACTATTTCACCAAAAGTGCGAATAACATTTTCATCACTGATATCACGACGTTGAGCAGTAACCGACATCAATAGATGGGTTTCAACAAGCCATGAAACCATATTGCTATCGTGTTTACTCATTTGATGTGATTGACAAAACATTAAGGCATCTACTGCGCCTAATTTAGCATGATCGCCACCGCGACCTTTGGCAATATCATGAAAAATACCCGCTAAATATAATACTTCAGGTTTACGAACTCTCTGCATTATTTTACTGCACAGCGGAAATTTATGATTATGTTCTTTTTGACTAAACTGATAAAGATTTTTTACCACTCTATAGCTATGTTCATCTACCGAATAAGCATGGAATAAGTCGAATTGCATTTGTCCAACAATATTCCGCCATGAAGGTAAATATGAACCGATAATACCGTGTTTATGCATTAAGTTGAATGCTAACCCTAGCCCACGAGGGTGTTTAATAATCGCCATAAATATTTGTCGACACTGGGCGTAGTCTAGTAAGCCTGAAACTAAGCGACGGCGCGCATTACGCATCAGTCTTAAGGTATGAGAGTGGATGCCTTTTATACTTGGCTCTTGGGCTATGATCAAAAACATTTCGAGGATTTTAACGGAACGCATGAAAATTCTGTCGTTGGTGGTATTAATCAGTTTGTCAGTTAATTCAAAGTCTTTATTAATGGTAATACTCGTAGTTTGTTCAGATTCTTGTATTATCTCTTGCTTAAAACGTTGTAATAAAATGGTATTTAGTTCGCCCACACGAGCTATTATTATAAAATAACGTTTCATCATACGTTCAACGGGCGCTTTACCTTCGTCACCAAACCCCATCATTTTTGCGACATCAGTTTGATAATCAAACAACAAGCGATTTTCATTACGTTTAGCAACAAAATGAAGTGCAAAACGCATACGCCATAAATAGTCTTGCGCTTCAAGTAGTTCAGATAATTCATTTGGATATAAATAATGATGCTCTACTAACTCTTCTAAAGAATCGGCTAAAAAATGCCGCTTTGCTACCCAAGCGATTGTTTGAAGATCACGTAAACCACCAGGACTGGCTTTTATGTTTGGCTCTAGGGTATAAGCTGCGCCATGGTATTGAAGGTGACGTTTTTCTTGTTCTTTGCGTTTAGCAATAAAGAACTTTTCAGAGGTCCAAAATACATCTTCATTGAGTAAGGGAAGTAGTTGCTGAGTTAGTGTGTCATTGCCGGCCACTTGTCGCATTTCCATTAAGTTAGTGACAACAGTAATATCATTAATAGCTTGTTTTAAACACTCTTTTATTGAGCGAACACTATGGCCAATATCAAGCTTGATATCCCAAAGTTGAGTGATAAAGCTTGATATTTTTTCTTCCAGTTCAGTGTCAATACTATTTGGCGTTAGTAGTAAAATATCAATATCTGAATAAGGATGAAGCTCTCCTCGGCCATAACCGCCAACAGCAATTAAGCTAATTTGAAACTCATCTAAATGATGCTGACACCAAAGTTTATTCAGTATAGCATCAACAAAAACAGCTCTAGCAACTAACAAGTCATTAACATCATTATCAACAAAGGCTTGTTTTATCCAATGATTAAAATTTGTCGTTAATTGGCAAATGTCTTTGCTTGATAAATTTTCAGCAGCAATCACTAAGCTTTCAATAAAATGCATGGGAACTATATGATTGTTCAATGGATGATTAGTCAAGTGTTTACCTTTATAATTTAATGAGAGCTAGCGCGGAGGTGAATTTATAACTTATACCCAAGCTCATTATAAACGCTCTGAATCGAGTTTTTTACTCTACTTGGGTATATGGCACTTTTATGTTTGGGCTTAATTAGTTATGAAGCAGTCGACCAATACTTTCTTCTTCACGAAGCGTTAAAATTTCACAACCCGTTTTGGTCACAACAATAGTGTGTTCCCATTGAGCTGAGTTTTTATTATCACTGGTATAAACGGTCCAATTGTCTTCTTTATCCAAAATAGTGTTAGCTTTACCTAAATTAATCATAGGCTCTATAGTAAAACACATGCCTTCAAGTATTTTAGTATTATCATTGTTCTTATAATGAACAATTTGAGGTTCTTCGTGAAACTCTTTACCAATACCGTGACCACAATAATCTTTTACAATGCTATAACGGCCTTTGCTTTTTATGAATTTTTGAATTGCAGTGCCAATATCGCCGAAGGTGGCGCCAGGTTTTACTTTCTTTAACCCAATATATAATGATTCTTGAGCTAAACGACACAAACGGCTGTCTTCAGGGGAAACGTCACCAATTAAAAACATTTTACTAGTATCGCCATGGTAACCGTCTTTAATTACCGTAATATCAATGTTAATAATATCGCCGTTTATCAGTTTAGTATTGTCTGGTATACCGTGACACACAACATAATTAACAGAGGTACAAATAGATTTTGGAAAACCATGGTAATTAAGAGGCGCTGAAATAGCCTCTTGCACCTTCTCGGTATAATCCGCGCACAAGGTGTTCAATTCATTTGTCGTAATACCTGCTTTAACATGTGGGGTAATCATCTCTAATACATCGCAAGCTAATTGGCCTGAGATTCGCATTTTGACAATTTCTTCTTGGCTTTTAATTTGTATGGCCATGATATTCTCTTTACTTGTTTATGGAATTTAGGTGTGTTTATTGAATTCTAATTGAACAGCATCAATAATCGCTTTTGGCTCTGTTAAATAGAAATTGTGATTGAGCAATATTAATTCATCATCAATCGCTAATAATAATGCGGGTATCGCTTCAGTGTTTATGATTTCTTGAAGTGAAAATATTTCTTCTAATTGTACTAAAACATCATTGACAAGTTTATCTTTAAAAATTTTTGCTGGTGGCGATATTTTTAACGTTGCTATGATGTCGTCAAAGTCAGACTGTTTAGCTAATTTATTACCCTGTTCAAAGTGTGCCTGTTGCAATGCATTGAGTAACGCGAGTGCTAATTTTGGGGTTTTATGTTGCGCCCAAGTCATTAAGTTGGCTGACAATGTTGAATTGGTACTGTGATCAAGTATATCCTGGTAATTACTTGAAAAATTAATGTTGGCAAGATCTTCTACTTCATCGAGTATTGCATTTTTGCTATTGATATTACTATCATTTCTACCGTCAAAATAAGCCGTGTGCCATAAATGTAATTCAATGTCAGGAAAGGCTTCGGTGATCTCATTAATAAGTGGCGTTACTACATAACTCCAAGGACAATGATTGTCATAAAGAAAAAATAACTGAGCTGATGGTCTGGATGTTGTCATTGTTTACCTAAATAGTTAAGATTTACTTTGATTTTATTTCATATAACTGCGATTTTAACGCGATATTGTTCAATAGCCCAGAGAATTTTTTTCTAGTTAAATTATCTGTTTTATGGTATAAAGTTCCGCGCTGAAATTATTGTTATTTTTTGATTGCTTTCTAGTAATAGAATTTAAACGCAATAACGTTAATTTAGCGTCAATTAAATCGGTCAACTTACTTCTTTACACAAATTAAGGGTGGGTTGATTTTATTATAAACTCACATACATCTATTAAAGGTATACCGGGGTGCTCTGCTGATTTATGTCTTGTTAGTTATTCTATTAATTAACTTAAGATAGCAGCAAATAGAGTCGTGTATATTGGGTGTATGAACGCTTAACCCCATAAAGGAAATTTAAATGTCAAACGTTTCAATGCGCGATATGCTTAAAGCTGGTGTTCATTTCGGTCACAAAACTCGTTACTGGAATCCAAAAATGAAGCCATTCATTTTCGGTTCTCGCGATAAAGTTCATATCATCAACCTTGAACAAACAGTTCCAATGTTTAATGAAGCACTTGCTTTTATTAACAATGTTTCTTCTAAAAAAGGTAAAGTTTTATTTGTTGGTACTAAACGTGCTGCAAGTGAAGCAATTAAAGACGCTGCGATCAAATCTGATCAGTTTTTCGTTAATCACCGTTGGTTAGGTGGTATGTTGACTAACTGGAAAACAGTTCGTCAATCAATCAAACGTTTAAAAGATCTTGAATCTCAAAGCACTGACGGTACTTTTGAAGCTTTAACTAAAAAAGAAGCGTTAATGCGTACTCGTGAAATGGAAAAGCTTGATAAAAGCTTAGGTGGTATTAAGAACATGGGTGGTTTACCTGATGCTATCTTTATCATCGATGCTGATCACGAGCACATTGCTATTAAAGAAGCTAATAATTTAGGTATCCCAGTAATTTCTGTTGTTGATACTAACTCAAACCCTGACAACATTGATTACATTGTTCCAGGTAATGATGATGCAATCCGTGCAGTAACTTTATACTGTGACGCTATTGCTAACGCTGTGATTTCAGGTCGTGAGCAAAACATCGTTGTACAAGCTGAAAAAGACGGTTTTGTTGAAACTGAATAATTACACATACTAAATAAAGTTATGTAGTTAAGTGAAACATTTCGTTTACTCATAAAAGCATTGTTAGCAGGCTCTATAATTCGAGAAATTATAGTTCGAACAATGCTTTTATGACACCCTAATTTACTATTTATTCCCGTAATTTTGTTGTTTTATCACATAACGTTAATCGTTATACGGGGATAACTGAAAACAGAGGAATTACCTATGACAGTTACAGCTGCAATGGTTAAAGAACTTCGTGCACGCACAGCTGCAGGCATGATGGATTGTAAAAAAGCGTTACAAGAAGCTGAAGGCGACATGGAACTTGCGATTGAAAATATGCGTAAGAACGGCCAAGCGAAAGCGGCTAAAAAAGCAGGTAACATCGCTGCTGAAGGCACTATTTTAATTAAAACTGTTGACGGTGTTGCTGCACTTGTTGAAGTAAACTGTCAAACAGATTTTGTTGCTAAAGATGATAACTTCTTAGGTTTTGCTAATGCAGTTGCTGATGCAGCGATTGCTTCAAAAGCAACAATTGAAGAGTTACAAGCACAATTTGAAGAACAACGAATTACATTAGTGACAAAAATTGGTGAAAACATCAATGTTCGTCGTGTTGAATATATCGAAGGTGCTGCATTAGCATCATATAGCCATGGTGCTAATATCGGTGTTGTTGTTTCTGGTGAAGGTGATGCTGAATCATTAAAGCACATTGCAATGCACGTTGCTGCAAGCAAGCCAGATTATGTTAACCCTGAAGATGTACCTACATCTGTTGTGGATAATGAAAAACGTATTCAACTTGATATATTAAAAGCTGAAAACGATGCGCTAGATGAAAATAAGAAAAAACCTGTTGAATTACTTGAAAAGATTATCATCGGCCGTATGAAGAAATTCACAGGCGAAGTATCTTTAACTGGTCAAGCATTCATCATGGAACCTAAAAAGACTGTTGGTGTAGTATTGAAAGAAAAAGGTATTACAGTAGCTAGCTTCGTTCGTTTAGAAGTTGGTGAAGGTATTGCTAAGAAAGAAGAAGATTTTGCTGCTGAAGTTGAAGCACAAATTGCTGCTGCTAAAGCTTAATTCGTCCTATTTGAACGACTAACTTCGTTGCATTCGTTTTTTTACTTAGTTACATATAGTTATATGCGCCTAAGGTAAAAAAACTCAAGCGCCTTGTTATTCGCTCAACTAGTTAGAATTAGTCTAAAACGTCTACCTTGTTTATCAAGTTAGGCGTTTTTTATTGCCTGTATTTTAAGCAAAGTAATAGAAGAATAGAGTTTTTTCAGTTAATCCTTTCGTGACTGCGTGAAACGTATTAAAATAACCGCGGTTAATTTTAGCCAAAGTACTTCATCATCAATAGGAACTTATCTCTTATGAGTGTTAATTCAAGACCAACTTATCGTCGTATTCTTCTCAAGCTTAGTGGTGAAGCACTAATGGGGGAAGAAGGCTTTGGAATTGATCCTAAAGTGCTTGATCGTATGGCTCAAGAAATTAAAGAATTAGTTGAGATGGATGTTCAAGTCGGTCTTGTTATTGGTGGAGGGAATTTATTTCGTGGTGCTGGTCTCGCTGAAGCAGGTATGAATCGCGTAGTGGGTGACCAAATGGGTATGCTAGCTACCGTGATGAATGGTTTAGCAATGCGTGACGCATTACACCGTGCTTTTGTTAATACTCGTTTGATGTCTGCCATTGATTTAGCTGGCGTGTGTGAACGCTACAACTGGGCGAATGCAATTAGTTTACTAAAATCGGGTCGCGTGGTTATTTTTTCTGCGGGCACCGGCAATCCATTTTTTACTACAGATTCTGCCGCGTGTTTACGCGGTATCGAAATTGAAGCAGATGTGGTATTAAAAGCAACGAAAGTTGATGGTATTTATTCTGAAGATCCGGTTAAAAATCCAGAAGCTGAATTATACAGTAGCCTAACTTTTGACCAAGTATTAGAAAAAGAATTAAAGGTGATGGATTTAGCTGCGTTTACCTTAGCGCGTGATCATAATATGCCAATTCGTGTATTTAACATGAATAAACCTGGTGCACTGAAATCTGTAGTTATGGGAAGTGATGAAGGTACGGTTATTACTAATAAATAATAATAAAGACCTGATTAAAAAGTAGTATCATTAAATAAAATTGAACTGTTTAGGAAGAAATCACGTGATAGATGAAATTATACAAGATGCGCAAGAGCGTATGGCAAAAAGCATAGAATCTTTAAAAATTAGTCTTAATAAAATTAGAACTGGCCGTGCTCATGCGTCATTACTTGATAATATTACTGTTGATTACTACGGTATGGCAACGCCGTTAAGTCAAGTCGGTAATATTTCAGTACCCGACGCGCGAAATTTATCAATTACTGTTTTTGATAAAGGCATGATTAGTGCGGTTGAAAAGGCTATCATGAAATCAGATTTGGGTTTAAACCCACAATCTAATGGCACACTTATTCGTATTCCATTACCACCATTAACTGAAGAACGTCGTAAAGACTTAGTGAAAGTTGTTCGTGGTGAAGCTGAGGGTGGTAAAGTTGCTATTCGTAATATTCGCCGTGATGCAAATTCTGACTTTAAAAGCTTACTTAAAGAAAAAGACATTAGTGAAGATGATCATCATCAAGCAGAAGACGGCATTCAAAAAATCACGGATGTTTTTGTTAAACAAATTGATGAAGTATTAGCAAAGAAAGAAGCTGAGTTAATGGAAATATAAACGTGCTTTTTTGAAATGATGCCAGAGAGTAGATAAAACTGACTGGCGTTTTTTTGTCTAGATAGAAAGGATGATTAGTGGCAACTGATATAGTTTTATCAAACGCAGAAAAAAAAACACCGCAACACATTGCTATCATTATGGATGGTAATGGTCGTTGGGCGCAGGCTCAGGGGAAAGGGCGTGTTTCAGGGCATAAAGCGGGTGTGGATTCTGTCCGTGCTGTTGTTCAAGGTGCGCGTAAAGCAGGCATAAAAGTATTAACTTTGTTTGCTTTTAGTAGTGAGAATTGGCAACGACCAGAAAAAGAGATCAGCGTGCTGATGGATTTGTTTATGTTTGTGTTAACTAAAGAAGTTAAACGTTTACATAAAAACAATATTCGCTTTCAAGTGATTGGTGATTTAAACCGTTTCTCTGATACATTACAAAAAAGCATTACTAAATCCGAACAGTTAACGGAAAATAATACGGGCTTAGTTCTATCTATTGCGGCAAATTATGGTGGTCGTTGGGATATTACTAATGCGGCTAAAAAGCTTGCTAGCCAAGTGCAAACTAATGAAATAACGCTTGATGATATAAATGAAGACTCATTGCATAAGCATACCTGTTTAGCACAACTGCCACCGTTAGATTTATTAATTCGGACTGGTGGTGATTATCGAATTAGTAATTTCCTATTATGGCAGGCGGCCTATGCTGAGTTTTATTTTACTGATGTATTATGGCCGGACTTCAATGAAAGTGAGTTTGCACAAGCTATTGATGTTTTTGACCAACGAGAACGACGTTTCGGCAAAACAGGTGAACAAGTCGTCAACACATAGTTGAGATGAATAACTAACAAATTGCACACTGTTTATGGATATTATTCTATGAATATCCATAAACAGGTAGAAATATATATTAATAATAAAAAAGTAGTAAAGGTATGTTTTATTAGAGTTTATTCTCTTCGGAGATTGAAACCTATCACTACGATAAAAAGGATATAAATTGCTTAAACAACGAATTATTACCGCATTAATTTTAGCGCCTGCGGCAATCTTAGCTATATTTTATTTACCATTATTCTATTTCGCAGCATTATTAATGATTGTTATCGGTATTGGTGCTTGGGAGTGGGGTCCGTTAATGGGCTTTAAACGTAAAACTAAACGCATAAGTTTTGTTGCCACTACTCTTGTTCTGATTGGTGCTATATGGGTTTTATTATCTCCTAGTGATTTATGGCTTAATAGCAAAGAATTACATAGTTATGCCGTGGCTCTATTATGGATAGCTGTTGCTTGGTGGGTTTTTTCTGCTTTTTTGATGTTTTCCTATCCTAATTCAAGTACCTTCTGGTCTAAGCATCGCTCTGTTCGTGGCATGTTTGGCTGGTTGACACTCGTACCTACTTGGGTCGCTTTTATGGTCATCCGTACTAATGATTATCAAGCGGATGCTTATCATGGTGCTCAATTATTAATGTTTTTATTTTTAATGGTTTGGAGTGCGGATGTAGGCGCTTATTTTGTCGGTAAAGCCATAGGTAAAAATAAATTGATGCCCAATGTTAGTCCAGGTAAAACCTTTGAAGGCTTTTTAGGGGGCGTTGTGTCTGCTTGTCTATTGGTTGCCATTACTGCTTACAATCTTAACTGGTCTAGCGAGCAATTTGTCACAGTTTTATTGGTGACTGTGTTAATTACGACAGTGTCTGTGTTAGGCGATCTTAATGAAAGTATGTTTAAACGCCAAGCAGGTGTTAAAGATAGCGGTTCTATTTTACCTGGACATGGTGGTGTTTTAGATAGAATTGACAGCCTTACGGCGACAGCACCAGTTTTTGCTCTTTGTTATGTGTTATTTGGTTGGTAGCTGTGTCTGAAAGTTTAGTTAAAAAAATAATATGTTAAAAAGTATATATGTTGAAAAATAAATCAAATAAACGTCAAATATGCGTGCTAGGCTCTACAGGCTCTATTGGTGTTAATACACTCGATGTTATCCGTTTACATCGTGATAAATTCAACGTGGTTAGTTTATCTGCAAATGCGAGTGTTGATAAAATATTTGCACAGTGTCTTGAGTTTCAACCTAAGACCGTGGTGATGGTATCAGTTTCCCATGCAGAGCAATTAGCTTCACGTTTAGCTGGTGAAAACCTTGAGTTTATCGAGGTTAAATCAGGCGTTGATGCACTCGTTGAACTTGCAAGATCAAATCAGACTGATACGGTAATGGCTGCCATTGTTGGCGCTGCTGGCTTGATGCCAACACTAGCTGCTGTACAAGCCGGTAAACGGGTGTTATTAGCCAATAAAGAGGCGTTAGTTACCTCTGGTGCTATTTTTATTGAAGCGGTTAAACAATCGGGTGCAGAGCTTTTACCAATTGATAGTGAGCATAATGCTATATTTCAAAGTCTACCCTGGCAAGAGCAAGTGAGGGTAGGCCATTGTCAGTTAGCACAAAATGGCATCAGTAAAATCTTACTAACAGGGTCTGGTGGTCCTTTTAGAACAAGATTAGTATCTGAACTTGAGCATGTCACACCCAATGAAGCTTGTGCCCACCCAAACTGGGAAATGGGGCGGAAAATATCAGTTGATTCAGCAACCATGATGAATAAAGGTTTAGAATTTATTGAAGCGAAGTGGTTATTTAATGTTGAAGCGGCTGATATTCAAGTGGTGTTACATCCGCAAAGTACTATCCATTCTATGGTGCAATATAAAGATGGCTCGGTGATTGCTCAAATGGGTAACCCTGACATGCGTACACCTATCGCTCATGCTTTAGCGTATCCAGATCGAATTGAATCAGGGGTTTCCCCGTTAGACTTTTTCAATACCCCCTCATTTGAATTTCAAGCAGTAGATTATGAAAAGTACCCTAATTTAAAGTTAGCGATAGAAGCGTGTAAAAGTGGTCAAGGTGCTTGTACTGCTCTTAATGCAGCAAATGAAGTGGCTGTTGCTGCTTTTTTAGACGAACAGATTAAATTTACCGATATTTATAAAATAAATGAAACTTCTGTGAGGAAATTTGTCTCAGAACAGGTAGGTAATATTAATGAGGTCATTTCCTTAGATACACGCGCTAGAGAATTTGCTCTATCAATTGTAGAGAATTTTTCACAGAGCAAGCTTAAGGAACAGAAGTAGACATGTTTGATTTTATTTGGAATTTAGCCTCTTTTGTCATTGCACTTGGTATTTTAGTTACTGTACATGAATATGGTCACTTTTGGGTAGCACGAAAAAATGGTGTGAAAGTAGAGCGCTTTTCAGTAGGATTTGGTAAAGCGTTGTGGCGAAAAACAGGACAAGATGGCACTGAATATGTCGTTGCTATGATACCACTTGGTGGTTATGTCAAAATGCTTGATGAGCGTGTTGACGAAGTATCAGAGCATGATAAAGATAAAACGTTCAATCGTAAGTCGGTGTATCAACGTATCGCTATTATTGCTGCTGGACCTTTTGCCAATTTTGCCTTTGCTATTCTTGCCTTTTATTTAATGTTTTTAATTGGTGTACCTAGTATTAAGCCTATTGTTGGGGATATTATTCCTGAATCCATTGCTGCACAGGCACAATTACCTAATAAAGTAGAAATAGTTGAAGTTGCAGGAAAAAAAACGCGTGACTGGCAAGACGTCAATTTAGCGTTAATTGGCGAGATCGGCGCAGAATCTATTGTGATCAAAACGAAGAATGCGGATAGTCAGTATGTTAGTTCTCATCAATTAAGTACTGAAAATTGGCAGTTCTCACCTGAAAAAGTTTCTGCCTTGACAAGCCTAGGAGTAATACCTTATCGTCCACAAGTGTATAATGAACTTGCTCGTATTGGTAAGGATAGTCCCGCAGAAAAAGGGGGACTAAAAGTAGGTGATAAGCTTATTGCGCTTAATGATGAATATTTGTCGGAGGGTTGGACAGATTTTTCTAAGAAAATTAAAGACTACCCGGATGAAGCTGTTAACATTACAGTGGAGCGTGAAGGTAGTAATCATGTCTTAAAGGTAATGCCTAAAGGTATTGACAGTAATGGCGAGTTAATTGGTTATTTGGGGGTTTCACCTAAAGCCGATGACTGGCCGGCCGAATATAAAATAAACATCAGTTATGGTGTTTTTTCTGCGCTAACTGAAAGTATAGATCGTACTTGGAGTTTGATTACTTTAAGTTTTGATATGATAGGAAAGTTAATAACAGGTGATGTTTCTGTTAAAAACTTAAGTGGTCCAATAGCTATTGCTCAAGGAGCAGGTGATAGTGCAGGGTATGGTTTTGTTTATTTTTTAGGCTTTTTAGCGCTAATTAGTATTAATTTAGGAATAATTAACCTTTTACCGTTGCCAGTACTTGATGGCGGACACTTACTCTATTATCTTATAGAGCTTTTAACAGGAAAGCCGGTTCCGGAAAATGTTCAAGAGGCGGGATTCAAGTTTGGAGCCTTAGCATTATTGGCTCTAATGAGCATCGCTTTATTTAATGATTTTAGTCGGGTTTTGGGTTAGATATAGGGTATGTATCTTTTATATTTTAAGGTGTAATACTTACACCTTGTAGCTTACAGCGTTTAATTTACGCAGTGATAAGAAGAAGTAAAAAAGTTAAAATATATGATAATTAAAAAATTAGCCTTTGCCGTTTGTTTAGGCGCTTTAGGTACAACAGCACAAGCTGCACAAGAATTTAAAATTGAAGATATTGAAGTAAAGGGTTTACAGCGTGTTGCTTTAGGTGCTGCCTTAACGCATATTCCGTTTAATATTGGTGATACTTTAAATAAATTTAGAATTTCACAATCAATAAAAGCGTTATATAAATCAGGACACTTTAATGATATTCGCGCGTATCGCGACGGCAACCGTATTATTTATCGTGTTCGAGAACGCGAGACAATCAGTGGAATTACTTTTGAAGGTAATAGTGATTTAAAAGATGAACAGTTAACTGACAGTCTAGATGGTAGTAATATTCGTGTTGGTGAAACACTTGACCGTACTGTTATTTCAGGCATTGAGATGGGATTGGAAGATTTTTATCATAGCGTAGGTAAATATAATGCCGATGTATCTACAACCGTAACTCATCTACCTAGAAACCGAGTTAACCTTGAGTTTACTTTTACTGAAGGTGATGCGGCGGCGATTAAACAAATAAACATCATTGGTAATGAGGTTTTCACCGATGCCCAATTACTTGAGAAAACAGAGTTAACCTTTGATTCGCCATGGTGGGATTTTATGGCGCAAGATAGGTATCAAAAACAAACGTTACAAGGTGATATGGAAACTATTACCAGTTATTATTTAGATCGTGGTTACCTCCGTTTTAAAGCGGATTCCACCCAAGTCTCTATGACACCAGATAAGCAATCAGTCTATATTGCTTTAAATATAACAGAAGGCGAAACCTATACGATTAGCGGCGTTGATTTTATCGGTGACATGGCTGGTTTTGAAAAAACAATTCGTGGTATCAATCCATTACAAGTTGATAACCTTTATAACGGTGCAGAAGTTACATATACCGAAGAAGTAATAAGTAAGTTTTTAGGCCGTTTTGGTTATGCTTATCCAAAAGTAATCACTATTCCAGATATTAATGACGAAGATAAAACGGTTAAATTATCTATATCTATTGACCCTGGCAAACGTATTTACGTGAATAAAGTTAACTTTAGTGGTAACCATGTAACAGCGGATAGAGTATTACGCCGTGAAATACGTCAAATGGAAGGCGCTTGGTTATCAAATAGTTTAGTCGAACATTCTAAAGCTCGTTTATCTCGTTTGCCCTATATGGAAACGGTTGATTTTGAAACGAATCAAATTTCAGGTGAAGATGATTTAGTCAACGTCGACTTTAACGTTATAGAACAAGCATCAGGCTCATTTACTGCGGGTATTGGCTTCGGTGACTCTACCGGGTTAAGTGTTAATGCAGGTATTCAACAAAATAACTTTTTAGGAACGGGTAATCGTTTAGGTCTAAATATTAGTAACAATGCTTATTCAAAAAGTGCTAGCATTTCTTATACTGATCCTTATTTTACTGTTGATGCTGTATCACTTGGCGGACAAATGTTTTATCAAGCGTTTGACGCCGGTAGCGCCAACTTGGTTGATTATAATAATAAAACCTATGGGGTTGGGCTTAACTGGGGTTTCCCTATTAATGAATACATACGAGTTAATTTTGGTGTAGGTTTTAAAAATAACGAAATAACTTCATTAGAAACGTATGAACAAATTCAAACATTTTATGATTTACATACTGATCCTAATGATCCCGGTGCAGCATTGGCGTTTAAAAACTTTGATGTGAGTGCGAGTATTTCGCGCTCAACTTTAAATCGGGGTACATTTCCTTCAGCAGGTTCTCAGCAAAGTTTATCTGTTAAGGTGACTACACCTAACACCTCTGATGTTCAGTATTTTAAAGTAAACCTTGATACTAAGTTCTATTATCCATTATCTCGTAATCAACGCTGGACAATACTTGCTCGAATGCAGTTAGGTTATGGTAATGGTTATGGCCAAGTAAATGGTAATGATCATATACTACCATTTTGGGAAAATTTTAGAGCGGGTGGCTCTGACACCTTGCGTGGTTTTGAAAACAACACGGTAGGTCCTCGAGCCGTTTATCGTTACCCTACAACGGTAAGTGGCACACCAAACCCAACAGGAGGCACTGCTTGTTGTTTAGGTCCTGATAATGATTACATTCAAGTATCATCTCGATCTGTTGGTGGTAATGCTACTGTTATAGGCGGTATTGAATTAATCGTACCAACACCATTTTTAGACGAAAGCTATTCCAATAGTGTGCGCACCAGTTTTTTTGTTGATGTGGGCAGTATTTGGGATACTGAGTTTGATATGGCTGATTATAATGATTTAGCGCCTGTTGAACGAGAAAAGGTTGCAGATTATTCCGATGTTGGACGTTTTCGATCTTCGGGAGGTTTATCTATCCAATGGCTTTCTCCAATGGGACCAATGGTTTTTAGTTTTGCGAAAACAATAAAACAAGAAGTGGGTGATGATACTGCCTTCTTTAGCTTTAATATTGGGCAAACTTTTTAAATTTAACTATCCAACAAACGTGTTTAACTGTTAAGTTTGGTTAAGCAAAAAATTAACACATAAAATAAAAAAGAGGAAAATACATTGAACAAATTTATTAAATCTATGGCTGTTACAGCTACAGCATCAACATTATTATTAGCAAGTAGCGCAATGGCTTTCGAACAAAAAATTGCCGTTGTGAATGTACAAGAGGCCATTAATCAAATTCCTCAATCAGCAGTATTGATGCAAACATTAGAAGCCGAATTTAAAGATGAAAAAGCAGTAATAGAACAATTACAAAAAGATCTGACTTTTGAAGATGAAAATTTAAAGCGTAATGGCTCACTGATGAGTGAAAAAGAAACGAAAGATTTACAAACTAAAATGGCTAATTTATATCAGCAATATCAAGCTAAAGTTAAAGAATTTCAACAAAAAGTAGCTCAACGTAAAAATGTAGAAACAAATAAGCTTTATGCTCTAGTAACTCAAGCTGTTGATAATATTGCGGCTAAAGAAAATTATGATCTAGTACTTTCAAAACAGGCTGTTGTTTTTTCAAAACCAGTAATTAACATTACAAGCACGGTTGTTGAGCAAGTAAGTAAGCTTAAATAGTTTTTGATTCCTAAGAAAGTAGAAAGATATACTATGAGTTATACTCTGGCAGAAATTGCAGTACATATTAATGCTAAGCTGGTTATGGCAAAAACATCAGAGTGCTTGGTGACAAGTAGCAGCATAAGTAGCTTGGCTACGCTAGCTAATGCAAAGTCAGGGCAAGTTGCCTTTCTTGCCAATAGTAAATATGTATCACAACTTTGTGCAACCCAGGCCAGTGCAGTCATTGTCTCTCCTGAAGCGCTACCTCAGTGTCCTGTTAATGCTTTAGTGATGGATAATCCATATATGGGCTATGCATTATTAGCCAATTTGCTTGATACGACACCTGCAGTAGCTAACGGTATTCACCAGAGTGCGGTAATAGCCAATGATGTTTCATTGGGTGACAATGTTTCTATAGGTGCTAATACTGTCATTGAGTCTGGCGTCTATCTTGACGATAACGTCAGTATTGGTGCAGGTTGCTTTATTGGTGAAAACGTTAGTATCGGCAAGGGCACAACCCTTTGGTCAAATATTAGTATTTATCATAATGTTGTTATCGGTCAAGCGTGTTTGATTCAAGCTAATACCGTTATTGGCTCTGATGGTTTTGGCTATGCCCCGGTAAATGAACAATATAAATGGCATAAAATTCCTCAGCTGGGTAGCGTTGTTATTGGCGATCATGTTGAAATTGGTGCTAGCACAACCATCGATAGAGGTGCACTTGAAAATACCATTATTAAAGATGGTGTGATTCTCGATAATCAAATTCAAATTGCTCATAATGTCATTATCGGTGAAAATACCGCAATGGCTGCTTGTAGTGTTATTGCGGGTAGTACCATCATAGGAAAAAATTGTACTATTGCAGGTCTTGTCGGTATCAATGGCCATATTAATATTACTGATAATTGTGTTTTTACCGGTATGGCGATGGTGACTAAAGATATAACTAACTCTGGTGTATACTCCTCAGGCATGCCTGCCGCACTAAATAAAGAATGGCATAAAACTAACGCGAGAATTAAACGATTAGATAGTTTGACAAAGCGGGTAAAAGAGTTAGAAACGCTTATTAAAAGTCAGTCATAAAATCATTAGTTATAAATAACTAGTTGCAAATAAATAATAACAATAAAGCCTTGTAAAGCCACTAACGGTTCTAAATTCGTTAGCAAACCTATTAGTTCATACCAAAGAAAGGAATACTCTTTTGGAAAATAATGAGATAGAAAACACCTCTCTAGAAAGACAAGTAAAGCCAATAGCGCTTAATGAAATTAAGACGCTTATACCTCATAGATACCCAATGTTATTGGTTGATAAAGTGGTCGATCATGAGCCGAGAAAATATTTACATGCGATAAAAAATGTTACAATTAATGAACCTATCTTCACTGGACACTTTCCTGATGCAGCTATTTTTCCGGGTGTGCTTATATTAGAAGCGTTAGCACAAGCAACGGGAATTCTTGGTTTTAAAAGTACAGAATCACGTGAAGAAAATGAAATGTATTTGTTCGCCTCTATTGATAAAGCACGCTTTAAAAAGCCAGTTTTACCCGGTGATACTATGCATTTACATGTTAAATTTATAAAAGAACGACGTGGTATGTGGAAGTTTTATGGTGAAGCAATAGTGGATGGTAAAGTAGTGTGCTCTGCTGATTTAATGTGTGCCCGTCGCGCTTTATAATATTAACCTCGTCATTACATTTTTATTTAGGTGTTAAAAGTACTCATGACTAACGTCAATTTTGTGCTAAGGCCTATAGATTAAAACATACAACTAAATGGTTGTATGTTGTGACAACTTTATACCCGTTCTACTTTATTATGAATCGCTCAGCCTTGCTGAAACGATCATCTTTAAGTGAAAGGGGTACATATATAAAATATTTATCTAAGGTATTTGTTATGATACACCCGCAAGCGATTATTGAACCAGGGGCCATAATTGGTAAAAATGTTACGATAGGTCCATGGGCATACATTGATAGTTCTGTTGTGATTGGCGATGATTGTGAAATTAGTTCACATGTGATAATCAATGGCCCAACCAAAATGGGTAAAGGCAACCGTATCTTTCAATTTGCTAGCATTGGGGAAGATTGCCAAGATTTAAAATATGCAGGTGAGAAAACAGAGCTTATTATAGGTGACAACAATACTTTTCGAGAGTGCTGTACTATTCATCGTGGCACCATACAAGACAATAGCCTAACACAAATTGGTAGCAATAATTTATTTATGGCTTACACACATGTTGCCCATGACTGCATGGTGGGAGACCATTGTATTATGGCAAATAATGCCTCTATTGCTGGCCATGTTCATGTCGGTAATCACGTTATTATTGGCGGTATGTCTGGCGTACATCAATTTTGTCATATTGGTGCTCACAGCTTTATTGCAGCAAATGCTTTGGTATTAAAAGATGTACCTGCTTATGTTATGGCATCAGGGCATCCTGCCAAACCTTTTGGTTTAAATAGTGAGGGTATGAAACGTAGAGGTTTTGCTAGTAATACTATCTTGTCGGTTAAACGTGCTTATAAAGAAATTTACCGAAAAAAACAATCTATTAATGATGCTTTATCTGCCATAACTGAACAAAGCACACCTTCATCTGAGCTTGAACTGTTTACTGATTCAATTAAGCAATCAACGCGTGGTATTATTCGCTAATACTAAAACTCTAGGTTGTTAACCTAGGAATTAACATCTGAGAATTAAAGCCTAGGATTTAACTTGGTGAAAGTTTCTTTACAAAACAAAATTTCATATTCTGAGCCTGTGTTCGCCATTGTTGTAGGTGAACATTCCGGTGACACCCTAGGTGCAGGCTTAATGGTTGCACTGCAAAAGCAATACCCACAAGCTAAATTTATCGGGATTGGCGGCGATAAAATGAAAAAATTGGGCTTTGAAAGCCTGTTCGCTATGGACGAATTAGCGGTAATGGGTATTGTTGAAGTGTTAGGACGTATCCGCCGTTTACTCCATGTTAGAAAGTCATTGGTAGACTATTTTACCATTAACCAACCTGACGTTTTTATTGGTATTGATGCTCCTGATTTTAATATTGGCTTAGAATTACGTTTAAAAGCTCAAAAAATAAAGACAGTGCATTATGTTAGCCCCTCTGTTTGGGCTTGGCGAGAAAAACGTATTTTTAAGATCGCTAAAGCGACTGATATGGTACTTTCACTATTACCCTTTGAAAAAGCTTTTTATGACAAACACCAAGTGCCTTGTACTTTTGTTGGTCATCCGTTAGCCGATGATATCCCAATGGAAAGTGATAAAGAAAAAGCGAGGGATGAACTTGGTTTACCCCATAAAGCCAAGGTGCTAGCCTTAATGCCGGGTAGTCGCGGTGGTGAACTTTCACGTTTGTTAGCACCTTTTTTTGCGAGTGCTCAACAATTAAAACAGGATGACGAAAATTTAATTTTAATTGCACCTATGGTCAGCGACAAACGTGCTCAGCAGTTTAATAGTGTAAAATCTGAGCTTGCACCGGATTTAATTATTGAGGTGATTATAGATAAAACCCAAACGGTAATGGCAGCGAGTGATTGTTTATTAACCGCATCGGGTACAGTAACATTAGAAGCGGCTTTAATTAAACGGCCGATGGTTATCTGCTACAAATTTAATTTATTAACGTATTGGTTAGCTAAATGGCTAGTAAAATTACAATGGTTTTCATTACCCAATTTGTTGGCTAATAACACCTTAGTACCGGAGCTATTGCAAAATGAAGTGTGTGCAGAGAGTATCGTCCCGTTAGTAAAAGAGCGTTTGTATCAAGATCAAAGTCAACTAAACGATAGCTTTATCGCTATACATCAGCAATTAAAATGTAATGCTAGCCAACAAGCCGCCAATGCTGTGATTGCTATACTCCCTCCTATTTTTAAGTGTAAAGCGTAACCAACATGTCTAAGAAAAAAACATTCGACCCTTTTGAGTATCCTATTGCTTACTGTATTGCCGGCGTAGATGAAGTAGGGCGTGGTCCTTTAGTGGGTGATGTAGTTACTGCTGCGGTTATTTTAGATCCCGACAACCCTATTGAAGGTTTAATGGACTCAAAAAAATTATCAGAAAAAAAGCGTACGCTATTAGCACAAGAGATTAAAGAAAAAGCGATTGCTTGGTCAGTGGGTCGGGCAAGCCCAGAAGAAATAGATACTTTAAATATTCTCCATGCGACTATGTTAGCCATGCAACGTGCAGTTCAGGGATTAGACGTCTCACCTGATTATGTATTGGTTGATGGTAACCGAACACCTTCATTTGCTAACGAACAGGGCAGCATTAACAGCCAAGCGGTTGTTAAAGGTGATGATCGTGTTATTGAAATCAGTGCGGCATCAATTGTAGCAAAAGTTACACGCGATGAAGAAATGATTGCCCTGGACAAATTACATCCTGAATATGGTTTTGCTAAGCATAAAGGTTATCCAACAAAAATGCATTTAGAAAAAATAATTGAGCATGGTGTGTTAGATTGTTATCGTCAAAGCTTTAAACCCGTTGCAAGAGTATTAGGCCTTACAAAATGAATGAGAAGAAATCGTGCCTGAAATGACATTAACAGAGCAAAACCACGAGCCTCGTTTTATTCATTTACGAGTACATAGTGATTATTCAATGTGCGATGGCTTAAAAAAAGTAAAGCCTATTGTAGGGCGTGCAGCAGAATTAAATATGCCTGCATTAGCACTGACTGATCAAACTAATCTTTGTGGTTTGGTAAAATATTACCATGCGGCTCATAGTGTGGGCGTAAAACCTATTATAGGTTGTGATTTTTGGGTAAGAAGTGATGAATTAGGTGATGAATTGTTTCGCTTAGTCATTTTAACCACCAATAATAAGGGCTATAAAAACTTAACAGAGCTTATCTCAAAAGCCTACATGCGTGGACACTTACAAGATAAAGCGGTTATTGACAAAGAATGGTTAATTGAATTTAAAGAAGGTTTGATTATACTTTCAGGTGCGCGAGAAGGTGATATAGGTAAAGCTTTATTGAAGGGGAATAATGAGCTTGCGCTACAAATGCTCAATTTTTACCAATGCCATTTTGATAATTGCTTTTATGTTGAGTTAATCCGCACAGGACGAACTGACGAAGAAAACTATCTACATCTTGCCGTTAATTTTGCTACAGAATACAATTTACCTGTTGTTGCTACCAATGAGGTGATGTTTTTATCTCCAGATAATTTCGATGCGCATGAAATTCGTGTTGCGATTCATGATGGTTATACGCTTGATGATAAGCGTCGCCCTAAACGTTATAGCACACAGCAGTATTTGCGTTCACAGGACGAAATGTGTGAGTTATTTAGTGATATACCTGAAGCATTAGCCAATACAGTAGAAATAGCCAAACGCTGTAATGTTACAGTGCGCCTTGGCGAATATGTCTTACCAGATTTCCCTACCGAAGGCTTAGACATTAATGATTTTTTTATCAAAGTTTCAGAGGAAGGTTTAGAAAAACGCTTAACGCAATTATTTGATAGAGAAGCAGTAAACTTCGCTGAAATACGTAAACCCTATGATGAACGGCTTAAAATTGAACTAGAAGTTGTTAATAACATGGGATTCCCCGGTTATTTTTTGATCGTAATGGAGTTTATCCAGTGGAGTAAAGATAACAATATACCTGTAGGCCCCGGTCGTGGTTCGGGTGCAGGCTCTTTAGTTGCTTATGCACTAGATATTACCGATCTTGATCCGCTTGAGTACGATCTACTATTCGAACGTTTCTTAAACCCTGAACGGGTATCTATGCCAGATTTTGATATCGATTTTTGTATGGACAGACGTGATGAAGTGATTGATCATGTGGCTGAGCTTTATGGTCGTGATGCTGTTTCACAAATCATTACTTTTGGCACCATGGCGGCAAAAGCGGTAATTCGCGATGTGGGTCGAGTACTTGGGAATCCTTATGGTTTTGTTGACCGGATTTCAAAACTGATTCCGACAACACCCGGTATGACTTTAGCAAAGGCCTTTGAAGAAGAACCGAAGCTACCTGAGTTATACGCACAAGATACTGAAGTTAAAGAACTTATTGATATGTGTCGTATTCTTGAAGGTACCACCCGAAATGCGGGTAAGCATGCTGGTGGTGTCGTTATTTCACCCACGACTATCACCGACTTTGCGCCACTTTATTGTGATAATGAAGGTAAAAACCCAGTCACTCAGTTCGATAAAAATGATGTTGAAGACGCAGGGCTAGTTAAATTTGATTTCTTAGGATTAAGAACCCTAACTATTTTACAATGGGCCATTGAAATGGCTGATGTAAAACAACGTAAAGCGGGCAAAGAGCCTATTGATATTTCAGCCATCGACCTTGAAGATAAAGCGAGCTTTAAGTTGTTGTTAGCTTCTAAAACCACGGCGGTATTTCAGTTAGAATCTAGTGGCATGAAATCTTTAATTGATAAACTCAAGCCAGATTGCTTTGAAGATATTATCGCCTTGGTGGCATTGTTTCGCCCCGGACCACTGCAGTCAGGCATGGTTGATAACTTTATTGAACGTAAGCATGGCCGCGAAGAAGTTAGTTACCCAGATGAAACTTGGCAGCATATTGATTTAAAACCCGTTTTAGAGCCTACCTACGGCATTATCTTGTATCAAGAACAAGTGATGCAAATTGCCCAAGTACTTGCTGGATACTCGCTTGGTGGCGCTGATATGTTACGTCGTGCCATGGGTAAGAAAAAACCTGAAGAAATGGCTAAACAGCGGGCAGGTTTTGAACAAGGCGCAAGAGATCGTGGTGTAGATGGCGAACTAGCGATGAAAATATTCGATCTTGTTGAAAAATTCGCTGGTTATGGCTTTAATAAATCTCACTCTGCGGCTTATGCGTTAGTTTCTTATCAAACCTTGTGGATGAAAACTCACTTTCCTGCGCCTTTTATGGCAGCGGTTATGTCAGCAGATATGGATAACACTGAAAAAGTAGTTATTTTGGTTGATGAATGTGAAAATATGGGGATTGATTTACTGCCACCTGATGTTAATGTTGGCCAATATAAATTTACTGTCAACGATGAGAATCAAATTGTTTATGGCATTGGTGCGGTAAAAGGGGTTGGCGAAGGGCCAATAGAAGCGATTATTACCGCGCGCAAAACAGGTGGACCTTTTACTGATTTATTTGATTTATGTGCCCGTTTAGATTTAAAGAAAACGAATAAACGAATATTAGAAAAATTAATAAAATCTGGCGCATTAGACGCATTAGGACCAACTTATAAATTAACGACTGATGGTAAATATTTACCCCATCGTGCTGCTTTATTTGAAACACTGCCAGAAGCGATAAAAGCTGCAGATCAACATGCGAAAGCAGAAGCTATAGGACAAAATGATTTGTTCGGTTTGATCAATGATGAGCAAATAGATTCTCGCCAAAGCTTTAAAAAGGTCAAAAAGTGGCCAGAAGAAGTTTGGCTTGACGGGGAAAAAGAAACCTTAGGTTTATACTTAACAGGTCATCCTATTAATCGCTATTTAAGTGAAATCAAAAAGTATGCGACGGGTCGCTTAGTGAGTATGCAACCCACAGGCAGAGATAGACAAGCGGTCGCTGTTGGATTAGTCATTGGCGTACGTGTGTTAGTAAATAAGCGTGGTCGCCGTTGGGCATTGGTCACGCTCGATGATAAAAGTGCTCGTATGGATGTACGTTTATTTCCTGATGATTATGATAAATTTGCTGAACTGCTTGAAACTGATGCCATTTTAGTTTGTAGCGGACAGGTCAGCTTTGATGATTACTCTGGAGGTAATACAATGACCGTCAGAGATATCATGACTATTACTGCGGCAAGAGAAAACTACGTAACGTCCTTAGATATTCAAATTAATAGGGCAACAATTAGTGATGATTTTATAGCGCAATTTACAAATGCTTTAACACCTCATAAAGAAGGCACATGTCCCGTTAGGGTATATTATCAGCGAGAAGAAGCTCGCGGCATGTTAGAACTTGGCGTACAATGGCGGGTATCGCCGGCTGATGTGTTATTATATGATTTAAAAGAATTATTAGGTGAAGAAAGTGTCACCTTGCAGTTTAAGTAACTGAAATAAACTGGCAAATTATTATAAACGATTAACTGTTATTAGCGTTTGTACTAATAACTAAAATAAAACACGTACAAATTTTGGTACACTTTTTAGGTACAGGGAAACATATGTCATTAAATTTTTTAGATTTTGAACAACCTATTGCAGAACTTAATGCAAAAATTGAAGAGCTTGAGTTGGTAAACAACGGTCAAGATCTCGATCTTGATTTAGAAGATCAAATAGCACAATTACGTGAAAAAAATAAAGAACAAACGAAAAAAATATTCGCTAATTTAGACCCGTGGCAAACAGCGCGCGTAGCTCGCCATCCTCAACGTCCTTATACGCTTGATTACTTGCCGCGTATTTTTACGGAGTTTGATGAATTAGCTGGTGATCGTGCCTATGCTGATGATAATGCCATTATCGGTGGTACAGCACGTTTAGATGGCAAGCCAGTAATGATTATTGGTCATCAGAAAGGTCGTTCTACAACAGAAAAAGTAAAACGTAATTTTGGTATGCCGCGCCCCGAAGGATACCGTAAAGCTTTACGTTTAATGGAAATGGCTGAACGTTTTAATATGCCAATAATCACTTTTATTGATACCCCTGGTGCCTATCCTGGAATTGGCGCAGAAGAGCGTGGTCAAAGTGAGGCTATTGCGCGTAACTTAAAAGTTATGGCACGTTTGTCAGTTCCTATCATCTGTACTGTTATTGGTGAAGGTGGCTCAGGTGGCGCTTTAGCGATTGGTGTTGGTGATAAAGTCAATATGTTGCAATATGCTACCTACTCGGTAATTTCTCCAGAAGGTTGTGCCTCAATTTTATGGAAAACTGCAGAAAAAGCACCGACAGCAGCAGAAGCTATGGGTATTACTGCAACGCGTATTAAAGAGTTAGGACTAATTGATAGTATTGTAGAAGAACCTTTAGGTGGCGCGCATCGCGATATGGATCAAATGGCAGCAATGCTTAAAGAAGCATTAAAAGTTGATTTAGCTGAATTAGAAGGTCTATCGAAAGAACAATTAATTGATAAACGTTATGACAAATTAATGTCATTTGGTTACTGCTAATAGGCAAGTCGGGCTTTAGTTCGACTAATTAAACTTTTAACTTATAATATAAATGACAATGATTGAGTCAGCACTTGTTAGTGCTATTAATAGATACCCCAAAACACCACTGGTTATTGCTTACAGCGGTGGTGTTGACTCACAAGTATTACTGCATGCTTTAGCTAAACTAAAGCATGAAAAAAAATTCCCTAATCTTATTACCGTCTGCCATGTCAACCACGGTTTAAGTGAAAATGCGAGTACGTGGCAAAACTTCGCAGAACAAGCATGTCAGCAACTTAACTTAACATTTATGGTATGCCAAGTTAACGTTCAAACACAAGCCCAGCATTCATTAGAAGCCTTAGCCCGAGAGGCAAGGTATCAAGCTCTAAAATCTATTTATGACGAACAATCTTTAATTATTACTGGTCATCATCGTGATGATCAGGCTGAAACATTTTTACTTGCCCTTAAAAGAGGGGCTGGCTTAAAAGGTTTATCGGCCATGGCAGTTGAAACGAAGCAAGGCAAAGATATTTTTATGCGGCCATTGCTTAATATTTCACGCGCTGAAATTGTTCATTACGCGAAACAACAACAGCTTGACTGGGTTGAGGATGAATCAAATAGCGATACCCACTTTGATCGTAACTTTATCCGTCAAAAAATAATGCCCTTACTCAATGAACGTTGGCCTAGTATTGCTCAAACCATTAACCGCAGTAGCAGCCATTGTTTAGAAGGGCAGTCATTGTTGAACGAATTGGCTGAACAAGATTTAGCCAATTGTCTGTTAAGTGAACAATGTTTGTCTGTGAATGAGCTGAGTAAATTATCAACAGCGCGTTTTAATAATTTAATACGGTACTTTTTAGCGCAACACCATCTTTTAATGCCAAGCACGGATCAACTAACACAAGTTCACCAGCAGCTGTTAGCCAATGAGGATAAGAATCCTGCCGTTAAAGTTGCTAACAATTATTTGCGTCGTTATAAAGGTGCTTTGTATTTAACGGCTGATTTTATTGAGATAAGTGGTTGGCAAACAACTATTGATTGCTTGGATGAAAAAAACGTTACTATAGCTGACGTAATAGAGTTACCTGATGGTTTAGGCCGGCTAGCCTTTTCTAACAATCAGTCTCTTGACGTTTCAAATACGTGTCAACGAATAGTTTTACCCACTAAGGGACAAGCAGTAACAATTCGTTTTTGTCATAGTAATCCTACTTGCTTACCTGATTACCGTAATCATTCACGTAGTTTAAAAAAAGTATTACAAGAGCTCAATATTCCACCATGGCAGCGTAAGCGTATTCCGTTTATTTATTATGATGATGTATTAGTAGCAGCAATGGGACACTTTGTTTGCCAAGGATTTGCACCAAAAGAAAATGAGCTAACTATCACGGTTACTTTAAATCATTAATTTATACTACCCGCTACGGTGATGAGTAGGAATAGTATAGTGTCTTACGAAGCTTTATTACGCTTGGTTTTTTGTCATGAAACTCGCCACTAGAACGAGTAACTAAAACCTCTGAATTTAAGGTTTATTTTGATAAATGGTGGGACGCTGCGGCTGAAAATACTACATCAGTAGAGCTATTAAGTGCTGTTTCAGCTGAATCTTGTATTACGCCTATAATAAAACCAATGGCAACAATCTGCATCGCAACATCTTCATTTATCCCAAATAAACCACAGGCTAATGGTATTAATAATAGCGACCCACCGGCCACGCCTGACGCCCCACAAGCCGAAATTGAAGCGACAATTGACAATAATATTGCTGTACCAAAATCTACATCAATATGTAAACTATTCACTGCTGCAAGTGTTAATACGGTGATAGTAATTGCTGCGCCAGCCATATTAATTGTTGCTCCTAGTGGTATAGACACAGAGTAAGTATCTTCATGTAAATTTAATTTCTTACATAATGCTATATTGACTGGAATATTGGCAGCAGAGCTACGGGTAAAAAATGCGGTGATGCCTGATTCTCTAAGACAAGTAAAAACCAAAGGATAAGGGTTCTTCTTCATGATTAAAAAGACAATTAACGGATTAACGAGCAACGCAATAATTAACATGGCACTCAATAAAATAGCGACTAAGTGACTATACTCTGCCAAAGCGCTAAAGCCTGTGGTGGCTATCGTGTTAGTAACAAGCCCAAAAATACCAATAGGTGCAAAGCGAATAACCACTCTAACGATATTTGAAATGGCTTCACTAACATCATGGACTGTGGTTTTAGTGTGGCTACTGGCATGTTTTAGTGAAAAACCTACACCAAGCCCCCATGCTAATACCGCAATAAAGTTTCCATTAGCAATCGCACTTATTGGGTTTTCAACCACTTTAAAAGCTAATGTTGATAATACTTCACCCAAACCTTGCGGTGGTTTAGCACTAGCACCGACTAAGTCCAAGGTTAATGTGATTGGGAATAAAAAGCTTAAACCTACAGCTACAAAAGCTGCACTCAGTGTTCCGACTAAATATAAGCCAACAATAGGTTTAAGCTCGGCGTCATTATCAACTTTTTGATTGGCTATGCTTGAGGCTACTAATACGAACACTAAAATAGGCGCGACCGCTTTAAGTGCACTGACAAATAGACTGCCAAATATCGAAAATGACTTAGCCACTTCAGGGCTTATTACTGCGAGTAAGCTACCTAAAATTATGGCGATAATTATTTGTGATACCAAACCTGTAGTTTTTATTTTCGATAGGAGTGGAGCGCTTGCTAGTAGAGTATTTATAGCCGCCATAATTGCGTTAACCTAATAATCATATTTATAAGCTGACTTTTATCATTGATATGCTAACTTGTCTACTTATACCGATTTAATTAATTTATCCTTTGGATACTAAGTTGAACTATTCATTATTTTAATTACTGTTATTAACGATTACAGGGCATTTATTGAGGATAAATAGCATGTTATAATTATGTTATTACAATATAGTGTATTTTTTATTAGGAATAACCATGGCAACCGAACAAGCATTGCAACAACGAAGTAATAACAGCTGTGAACTTTGTGCAGTAACAGATAGCTTATCCGTATTTCCTGTACCACCAACAAGTGACTTAAGCGCACAACAATGTGTGTATATTTGCCAAAACTGTCAATCTCAAATTGAAGCGACTAAAGCGTTAGATGCAAATCATTGGCGTTGTTTAAATGATAGTATGTGGAATCAAGAGCCTGCGGTACAAGTAATGTCATATCGTATGTTGCATAAACTTTCAACAGAGAGTTGGGCACAAGACGCACTTGAAATGATTTATCTAGAAGATGAAGTAAGAACTTGGGCGGAACAGGGCATAGCAGCTGAACAAACTGAAGGGCCAACCCGAGATAGCAACGGGGCAGAATTACAAGATGGTGATAATGTTACGTTGATCAAAGATTTAAAAGTTAAAGGTGCTAATTTTACGGCTAAGCAAGGTACTATGGTGCGTGGTATTTCATTAACCGATAATTCAGAGCATATTGAAGGCAAAGTAAACGGAACGCGTATCGTTTTAGTCGCAGCTTATTTGAAAAAAGCATAACGAAAAAACGTTGTCATTTTTTTAAAAAAGGGTAGGTTATGATAGATATGACCTTTTAATACTAGCCGTTCTATTTTAAAGATTAACTTACCTTTGATTGTGGTTTTGCAATACTAGCAACATCATACGGATTTTGTGATAAGTAGACTTTATTTACAACCAACGCCGTACTTTTTGTCTGTAGACTTGGTAATCAGTCGGGAAAAGTTTATTAAGCATCACTTCTTCAGGCTTTATTTGATATTGAGTAATATACCCTATGAATAGCGGAATAACGCCGAAGCAAGTGACGTTTTTAAAGTAAAGCGCTAAAGCGAATAAAATTAAAACTAATGCTAAATACATAGGATTACGTGAATAGGCGTAAATCCCCGTATCTACTACGGTACTGGTTTTTTCAGGGGTATGGGGATGATAAGTTGTTTTGTGCTTACGAAAATCAATTAAAGCCAATGAACCAATAAGGCCAGCTAAGGCTATTAACAATATAATTAGAGGGAAGCTGAGCGCCAAAGAAAAATGGTATTGAGGGAGATAATAGGCTAAGCCGAACATTAAAATTATACTAATAATAATCTGTACCGGTGGAATGACTTTTAACGCTAGGCTCATCTTTATTCCTCCAGAATTTAGTTTTGAACCGACTTACCTTTTTTCTAAATTCATCAAAAATATCGTTTTCAAAATATTATCGTTTGGATTTAAGGGGTGTAATCTGCCTTTATTAATAGGTAATACCTGTGTCACCTCAGGTTAAAAAACAGCAAAAATGACACGATTTATTAAGGTTATAAATGTGTTATCCGATATTCTTCACAAGCGATTTTGTCTTCACACTCACCATATAAATAAAGACTGTGGTTTGTTAGAGTGATTTTATGAGATTTAGCAATGTCAGACTGCCTTTGTTCAATAACATCATCTTCAAATTCAACCACGTTACCACATTTTAAACACACTAAATGGTCATGATGTTTTTTATGGGCAAGTTCAAAGACTGATTTACCACCTTCAAAATGATGGCGGGTTACAATACCGGCATCATCAAACTGGTTTAATACGCGATAAACCGTTGCTAAGCCGATTTCTTCGTGTTGCTCTAACAATAATTTATACACATCTTCTGCGCTAATATGCTGGTTATTTGGCTTTTGAAGAATAGCTAAGATTTTAATACGTGGTAAAGTGATTTTTAATCCGGCTCTTTTAAGTTCTTCATTTTGTTCTGCCATGAAAATAAATTCTCTAAAGGTGATAATGCTCAAAAGTATATGAGGTTATTGACTAAGGATAAAGTCTTAGTTGTATTTATTAATATTTTTTAGTTTTAAATAGCAAAAAAGCTCATTTGTTGAGCTTTCTTGTTACAAATAGCAGTTATTTAATCCTTATATAATATAAGGATTAAGCAAGGTCGGCTAAGCACATTTCATCATTGAGTTGCTTAACCCATTCACTAACACGTCCATTAGTTAATTCAGGCTGTCTGTCTTCATCAATGCATAAACCAATAAAAGTATTTTCATCAATTAATGCTTTTGATGCTTCAAATTCATAGCCCTCAGTAGGCCAATTACCCACAACAATAGCACCTTTACTTTCAACAATATCACGTAATGGCTCCATGGCATCGCAAAAGTACTCTGCGTAATCTTCTTGGTCACCTAAACCAAAAATTGCGACTAACTTGTCAGTAAAGTCGATTTCTTCAAGGTCAGGAAGAAAGTCATCCCAATCACACTGGTTTTCACCATAGTACCAAGTTGGTATGCCTAAAATGAGCATATCAAACTCTGAAATTTCTTCTTTTGTGCTTTTAGCGATGTCTTTAACATCGATCATCTTTTTACCCAGCTTTTTCTGGATCATTTTACTAATTGCTTCGGTGTTGCCGGTATCACTGCCGAAAAATAAACCTACGATTGCCATGAATATTTACCTTTTAGACTTCAATTAAATTTGTTTTATTTGCTAAAGATTCAACCAATAGCGATTCAATTAATTCACTGCGGCTAATGTTGTTATTTTTAGCCAATTTTTCTAACTGTTCAAATAAGCTATGGTGTATTTTAAATTCAACCCGCTTTAAACCTTTAGTTTTATCTCGTTTGACTTGATTACGTTTATTTAGCTTTATCTGTATATTGCGTGGATGTGGACTTGTTTTGGGGCGTCCAGGACGCTTATCATCACTAAATAGGTCAATAGTAGTTAAATCAGTTAACTCTTTGGCCATTACCCTACACCCATACTTTCCCAGACAAATTGAATGATGCCCTTTGCAATAAAACCGAAACAGCCCAAAAAAAGGACGAAATAAACGATTACTCTACCCATTTTAGGCACATCATTTTTATTCATCACATCGTGAATCGATAAACCAATAAAACCAAAAATGAAAAGAAAAAATAAGTTAAGGCCTATCGCCTCAATAAGTTCTAAATGCTCAGCTAGCATGTGTGTTATTTCACTATGAAAAATACATCAAGTGATGTAAGCCAAAAAATTGGCAACAGTGTAGCATGTAATGACATTAAACACATTTACTTTCAGAACACTTAAATTGTAATTAAGTGTTAAAACTCTAACTTATTTACCAAGTTAATTTGTTGATCTTCATCAAAGGCGCAACATTTCTTTGATAAAAAAATGAGCTAATTATTGAGAGTTTAGCTATTTAAAAAACGGGTCACTATTTTATTAAAGGCAACTGTTTTTTCAGCATGTAACCAATGCCCCGCACCTTGAATTATTTTAGCTTTAGCTTCAGGGAATAGTAACGCGATAGCACTGTGATGTTCAGGTAATATGTAATCTGAATTAGCCCCTTTAATAAAGAGCGTATCACCATTAAATTGTTCATCAGCTTGACCACTAAGACTTTGCATTATCTGTTCATAACCTTGTGCAATAAAAAGCAGGTTACATTTGAATTGAAATTTTCCTTGTTCATTTAGCGCTATATTTCGCAGTAAAAACTGCCTAACGCCATTATCAGTGACATATTTGCTTAATTGAATATCAGCATCTTTACGTTTATGAACTTGTGTTAAATCGATTGCTTGCAAGCCTTCAATAATTGTTAAATGATGGGCAGGGTATTTTACAGGAGCAATATCAGCGACAATAAGCTTACTAATGCGCTCTGGAAATGAAAGTGCAATTTTCATCGCAATTTTCCCTCCCATTGAATGACCTAAGATATGGCAGTGTTCAATAGATAAGTCATCTAATAAGTTAATGACGTCTTGTGCAAGAACTTGATAGTCCATATCTTGTTGGTGAAAAGAATTACCATGGTTTCTGACATCAATACTCGTAACGCAATAATGTTGGCTTAGACTTTTGGCAACCATATTTAAATTTTCTAAGCTACCAAATAAACCATGAATTAGCACTATATTCTTGCCTTCTCCTAATTGTTGATAATTTAACTGCTTAGTGTGTATTTGGGTTGGCTGGCATATATTTGTCATTTTATTTATTTATTCATTTATTTTTAACTTATGATGATTTTATCATGAAATTACCCTGAATTTGGGTATAATCTCGCGGGACTTAAAAATTTATAGAAGTTAGTGATAAATGAAAAATATTGAAATAGACGATGAACTTTATCTGCATATTGTTTCTAATACACAAGCTATTGGTGAGAGCGCTTCAAGTATCCTGCGTCGTTTACTCCCGTTAAGAGATAATAATCAGCTGTCAGTTCCTGCATCGCCTCTAGTAACTGAAACAAAAGGTGACGATACTAAACAAGGTGAATTATCTCAAAACACCGATGTGGCTGATTCTAATGCTGTTGGCGCTGAGTTTGGCGAAATAGAACCTATTACTAGATCAGAAAGTGTGTTTAATTTCATTAATAAAGAAGAGCTTGCTATGCAACGTGGTGCGGTAGGGCGTTTTTTATTAATTCTTGCTGCTTTATATCGAGCACACCCAAAGAAATTTAATATAGTGACTAATATAGCGCCTAAAGTAAGTGCTAGAAAAAATAAACGTTTATATTTTGCGTTGAGTGAAGAAATATTAACGGCGAGCGGAAGCAGTACTAAACCGAAACAAGTTCCTCAAAGTCCATTTTGGGTTATTACCAACTCAAATACTACGCGTAAAAAAATGATGTTAACAGAAGCTGCTACGTTGTTAGGTTATGATGAGAATGATGTGATAAAAATCCGTGAGCTACTTTAGAGTCAGTTTCTAAGTAATCATTAGATAAATAATTAATAAAAAGGAAAAACATGTCTGTTCATCCACATGCTGGTAAGCCAGCTCGTCCAGAAGATAGAATTAATATTGGTCAATTAGTTAGTGATTATTATCTTAAAAAACCCGATGTAGATATTGCCGCTCAACAAGTAAGTTTTGGTACATCTGGCCACCGAGGCTCAGCAACTAAAATTAGCTTTAATGAGTACCATATTATTGCTATTTGTCAGGCTATTGCAGAGTACCGCATCGCTCAAAAAATAACAGGACCACTTTTTTTAGGTAAAGATACTCATGCGTTATCTGAACCTGCTTTTGCCAGTGCAATTTCAGTGCTGATAGCCAATGGTATGAATGTTGTTATTCAAGATGATGTTTTTTCAACGTCGATAACTAATGCATGTTTTACACCAACACCAGTGATTTCAAGGCTTATAATCTCTCACAATAAAACCCACGATGAGTACTCTATTGCTGATGGCATTATTATTACGCCTTCACATAACCCACCCACTGATGGGGGTATCAAGTATAACCCACCACACGGTGGTCCTGCAGAAGGGAGTATCACTAAGCAAATTGAGCAAAGAGCCAATGCACTTATTAAAGCCGACTTAGTTGATGTAAAACAACTTACCTATATGAAAGCAGTAGAGTCTGAATTATTAACGCAGCAAGATTTTATTGAACACTATGTTAGTCAACTTGATCAAGTTATTGATATGCAAGCTATCGCTAAATCTGGCGTAAGCATAGGTGTAGATCCACTTGGTGGTTCAGGTATTGCTTATTGGCCAGCAATTGCTAAAAAATACGATTTAAATATTACTATTGTGAACCCAGTTGTTGATGCCAGTTTTGCTTTTATGCCGCTAGATAAAGACGGTAAAATTCGCATGGATTGTTCATCTCCTTTTGCTATGGCAGGTCTTATTGCTATGAAGGATGATTTTGATATCAGCGTGGGCAATGATCCTGATTTCGATCGACATGGCATAGTGACTAGAAGTGGTGGTTTAATGAACCCCAATCATTATTTGGCGGTTGCTATTAACTATTTAATGACACACCGAGATTGGCCTGAAAAGAGTAAAATAGGTAAAACACTCGTTTCTAGTTCACTCATTGATCGCGTAGCGAAAAAGATTAATAGACCATTATCAGAAGTACCCGTAGGTTTTAAATGGTTTGTTGATGGTTTAGGTGATTCAAGCTACGCTTTTGGCGGCGAAGAAAGCGCCGGCGCTTCATTTGTAGCCCGTGATGGCAGCACTTGGACTACCGACAAAGACGGTTTTATTATGGCGTTATTGGCAGCTGAAATATTAGCAGTGACTGGTAAAGATCCATATCAGCATTACCTTGAGTTGGTTAGTGAACTAGGAGAACCCTGTTATGGCCGTGTTGAAGCGGTTGCTTCATTTGAACAGAAAAAAGTACTGACTGCATTATCGAGTAATGATGTTACTGCTGATATGTTAGCAGGCGAAAAAATAGTAAAAATCATTTCTCAAGCACCAGGAAATAATGCGGCTATTGGCGGTATTAAAGTAGTTACTGATAATGGTTGGTTTGCTGCTCGTCCGTCGGGTACGGAAGAGATTTACAAAATATACGCTGAAAGCTTTATTGATGAACAACATCTGCAAACGATCGTAAAAGAGGCTCAAGATATTGTGAGTGCTGCGTTTAAATCGTCGGGATTGTAATCGTTGAGTAAATACAACTAATTGAAGAGTATTAGGTTGCGCGTGCGAAAAAAAGTACGAAGGTAAAGCACGAATAAAAATAACAAAGGTTAATATGAACTACCCACAAGCGAAATTATCCGCTTTACAGCTACAAGCTCAACTTCAAAAATCAGGTGACTTTTTGCAGTTAACCCGCAGTCATGAATACTCTATGACTGCGTTTAACTTTGAAGTTCATTGCACAAAAAAGATGGCAAAAACTAAAGTGTCTGTACTTGATACGGGTATTATAATGTTTGAACCATTAAATCATATATCAAGTAAAGATATCGTTTTATCTAGCGCGATTCATGGTAATGAGACAGCTCCTATTGAAATCTGTAATACGCTAATTAAGCAATTGATTTTAGGTGAATTACACCTTGAACATAAAACATTATTTTTATTTGGTAATCCCGCTTCTATTAATATATCGCAACGTTTTGTGGAAGAAAATTTAAATCGCTTATTTTCTGGTGGTCATTCAAAAGACCAAGGACAAGGTGCGGGGTTAATAAATAAAGAGCGTCATCGTGCTTTGTTGTTAGAAAAAACGGTTACTAACTTTTTTAATCAAGGGCAGGGAGAGCGTTTTCATTATGATTTGCACACTGCCATTCGTGGCTCAAAAAATGATAAGTTTGCTGTTTACCCATTCAGACAGAATAAACCTTGGATAAAAGAACAATTACAATTTATGCTTGCTTGTGGCATCAATACTATTTTATTTTCTAATGCGCCAACCACAACGTTTAGCTATTTTTCGTCAAATGAATTTGGTGCCCATGCTTTTACTGTCGAATTAGGTAAAGTAAAGCCTTTTGGTGAAAATGACATGGTAAAATTTACGGGTGTAATAGGGAGCTTAACCGCTTTAATATCAGGACAACCGTTAGCTTTAATTGAATATAAAAAAGAAAATTTTAGCTTTTTTGAGATAAACCAAGTTATTGACCGTCACTGTAATGATTTTACATTGAACTTTAGCGACGATGTTGAAAACTTTACTGACTTTGCTATTGGTACTGTTATCGCACAAGATGGTGAACAAGAAATCAAAACTCAACAGACAGGCGAGGCTATTATTTTTCCTAATGCTAATGTTGCTATTGGTCAACGAGCTTTATTAACGGTAATTCCAGTAGAAGTGAATCCAGAGTAACGTTAATCTCAGCTGGCTAATTTATCGTCCGTTAATGTGTAAAAGGGTTTAATCTTTAGCTAATTCTAGCTCAATCATGCATTTTCAAGTGGAACTGGTAGTAAGTATAATTTTTTTCAAACATTATTATTAAAAGCAGGCACACTATGTGAAATCGTGGATGTTTTTGTTAGTATTTAGTCACAGTAAACCCTATGGTAATTCAATATTATGAAGTATGTCCCATTAGGCAGTAGTTCTTTAAGTGTATCTCGAGTTTCTTTAGGCAGTATGACGTGGGGATTACAGAATAATCAACAAGATGCAAATGCTCAAATTGACCATGCTTTAGCACAGGGTATCAATTTTATTGATACCGCCGAGATGTATGCTGTTCCACCATCAGAAAAAACTTACGGTAAAACAGAAGCTATAATTGGTAACTGGTTAGCGGCTAATCCTTCTCAACGAAAAGATATCGTGCTTGCATCAAAAATAGCTGGACCAGGTTTTTCATACATACGTGATGGGAGTAATATTTCAGGAAAAACTGTTATTGAGGCAATTGATGCCTCGTTAATACGCTTACAAACTGATTATATTGATTTATATCAACTACATTGGCCTAATCGTAAATCACCACATTTTGGTAATCATTGGCCAAATAGTGAAGGTTTTCTTAATGAAGACACAGCTGAAGAAACTGAGCAAATGTTAGATATATTGCAAGGGCTAGCTGACAGCGTTAAAACCGGAAAAATTCGCTATTGCGGGCTTTCAGATGATACTACTTGGGGAATTAATCAATATTTACGTTTAAGTGATAAATATGATTTACCTCGAATGGTTTCTATTCAAAATGAATTTAGTTTACTACAGACAAAAGATTGGCCTTACTTAATTGAAAACTGCGTACGTGAGAATATTGCTTATTTGCCTTGGTCTCCTTTAGCAACAGGAATATTGACAGGAAAATATCTTAATGGTGCTCGTCCAGAGGGAAGTCGATGGACTCTTATGCAAAGAAACGGGCTCTTCAGAGACACAAAAAATAGCAATACAGCAGCTCAAGCCTATGTTGATTTAGCAAAACAATTTGATATAACACCTGCACAATTGGCACTGGCTTGGTGTGATCAAGTCAAAGGTGTTACGTCAACTATCATTGGTGCAACAACAATGACACAGTTAGAAGAAAACATAGCCGCTTTTAACACTGAATTGTCAAAAGAGTTAATGATTGAAATTAACGATGTACTAAAGCAATTCTCAGTTCCTTTTTAATCATTAATTAACTACAACTAATTTTTTATCAACAATTTAGAAGCCAGCTTGTGTGAGTAACAGTCGTTTAATCGTGTTTTGCACACTACCTTTAGTAGTGTGTCATGTCAGAAAAACTGGCCGCTATGGCCGAGAAATTTATATCTTTTTACAAATAGTCCACGTTCATCGCTAAACAATATTGTAAGTCAATTTACGTAAAGGTAAGGTTTGGCCCGATTGTTATTAATTTTGGGAAAGAAGCGAGCATTCTCTTGAATTGATGCATCGCCTAAAGGCATTTCTAATTCCAGCTGACTATATGTGAATTTGCATTCTATTAAGTAGGGTAAAGCTAGTCAGAAGCCCCCGTAGTAGATTAGTCACCATTACAATAAATCTATTGGTAGTTCTGTGGTACGTTTAACTTCGCCCATAGCAACACTTGAGTTCAGTTCTTGTACTCCAGGTAGTTTTGATAATTTTTCTCGGTATAACTTTTCATAGGCGGCAATATCTGCGGAGACTATTCTTAATAGAAAATCAACTTGACCTAACATCACGTAGCATTCTGTTACCTCTGGTATTTTTATTATATTCTCTTCGAATGCCATTATTTCACTATTAGCGGATAGCTTAACTTCTGCGTAGATAACAATATGTAATCCTAGCTTATTGGCATTTAAAATTCCTACCCGTTTAATAATGTATCCTCCTTCTTCTAAGCGTTTTATGCGTCGCCAACATGGGGGTTGTGACAGGTTTACTTTGTCTGCTATTTCTGCAGTTGACATATTTGCGTCAGTTTGAATTAGTTTTAGAATTGTTTTATCTGTTTTATCTAAGTGCATGGTAAATATTTTGCTATATTAAATATTATGGATATTTTATATTTATTTGAAAGTGAAGTAAATAACAGAAAAAATATGCTTAAAAACAGTTAATTGAGTATGTTTAATACCTAAATAAGAGTTTTTAATACTTATTTTAAATAAAAAATACGCTTGAATATAGGTATATTAATGTCTATGTGATTGAACTTGTCGGTTGCATAGTCATTAAATAAATTCTGTTTACTAAGTCATTATAATAGGTAATAAAGTATGTCTGTTTTTTCTCATTTGGAATTTGACAACCATGAAAAAGTAGTATTTGTTGAAGATGAACAAAGTGGCCTCAAAGCTATTATTGCAGTGCATAATACTAATTTGGGACCCTCTTTAGGTGGTTGTAGAATGTGGCCTTATGAAAGTGATGAGGAGGCTTTAACAGATGTTCTTCGTCTTTCACGTGGTATGACTTACAAATCAGCTATCGCAGGTTTACCTTTAGGTGGCGGTAAATGCGTCATTATTGGTGATCATCGTAAAGATAAAACCCCTGAATTATTACGTGCTTTAGGACGGGCAATTGAGGGTTTGTCTGGAGCCTATATTACGGCTGAAGATTCCGGAACTAGTGTGGCTGATATGGTGACTATTGGCGAGTGTACACAATATGCCTCAGGCGTTGTAAAAGGTAGTGAGCATGGTGGTGATCCGTCACCATCAACGGCTTATGGAGTATTTATTGGTTTAAAAGCAGCTGTTAAGCACAAATTAAGACGAACAGATCTAAGAGGCTTAAAAGTTGCCGTGCAAGGTGTCGGTAACGTGGGCTTTCATTTGTGTAAATACTTACAGGCAGAAGGTGTGGAGTTAACGGTTACAGATATATTTCCTGCAAATGTTGAGAGGGTGGTAACTGAATTAGGTGCTAAGTTTGTTGCACATGAAGACATTTACACAGTTGATGTGGATGTTTTTGCACCATGTGCTATGGGGGGCGTTATTAATGAAGAAACGTTAAGTCAATTAAAGGCAAAAGTAATTGCCGGTGCTGCTAATAACCAACTTGCTCGATCTGAAATATCTCAACTTATACTATCTAATGATATTTTATATGCACCTGACTATGTAATCAATGCCGGTGGAATAATTGATATTGCATATCAGCGTAATGGAGGAGGTACAGATGACCTTAAAGCTCATATTGAATCGATTGGCACTATATTAACCAGTATTTTTGAGAGAGCAGATAAAACTGGCTATTCAACTGAAATCGTTGCTAATCAAATAGCCCAAGAGCGTTTTAAAAACTAAATTTAATAACTTATCAACAAAATTTGATATACCTGTTTTTCCTTATCAAACGGTGATCGCTAGCGCAATTAAAATAAGAGAATGTTATGAGTAGTGAACTTTATAATGATGGGCCAGTTGTACATAAACCTACGTTTATTGACGGTTCCAGCGTAGAAATTCCAGAGCTGAAAATTTTAAAGCAAGACGGTAGTGTATATACGGGCAGTGACATGCCTGACATGGATCAAGCGCTTGCTGTTAAGGTGTATAAAACCTTCGTTTTTCATCGTGTTTTAGATGAACGTATGGTGGCATCACAACGCCAAGGTCGCTTAAGTTTTTATATGGCGGCATTAGGCGAGGAAGCGGCTAGTGTTGGTGGAGCAGCTGGCTTAAAGCCACAAGATATGATTATGAGCCAATACCGTGAGCAAGGTGCCTTAATGTTTCGTGGCTTTAGTCTCGAAAATTTTATGAACCAAATGTTTTCTAATGAAAAAGATTTAGGGAAAGGCAGACAAATGCCCATTCATTATGGCTCCAGTGAATTGAATTATATGACCATATCATCCCCATTAGGTACACAAATACCACAAGCAACAGGGTATGCTTATGGTCAAAAACTTCAAGGATTAGATGCAGTCACTCTGTGTTATTTTGGCGAAGGTGCGGCATCCGAAGGTGATTTTCATGCCGGTTTAAATATGGCAGCAGTGCACAAAGCCCCTGTGATTTTTTTCTGTCGTAATAATGGCTATGCTATTTCAACACCGTCAGATGAACAGTTTAAAGGCAATGGCATTGCTTCGCGTGGTGTCGGTTATGGTATCAAAACCTTGAGAGTAGACGGTAATGATATTTTGGCCGTCATTAAAGCCACCCAAACAGCTCGGAAATATGCATTGAAAGAGAATGCACCGGTATTGATTGAGGCGATGTCTTATCGCTTAGGCGCCCATTCAACCTCTGACGATCCATCAGGCTATCGCACCCGTGAAGAAGAAGCCAAGTGGCAGGCGAATGATCCCATTTTAAGAATGAAAAATTGGCTGTTGGCACAAAATTGGTGGGATGAAGATAAAGAGAAAGCACTCTTTGAAAAACTGCGCGAAAAGATATTAGCTGCTGTTAAAGTATCCGAAAAAATTAGTAAACCTCATATCGATACCTTAATTACTGATGTTTATGATGTCCCGTCAACACAATTGAAAGCGCAATTAGAACAAGTGAAAGCGCACGTTAATAAATATCCAGAAGCCTATCCATTTACCGCTGGGAAATTTTAGTCATGGCAAAAATGAATATGTTGCAAGCCATTAATAATGCGCTTGATATCGCCATGGGCGAAAATGATTCCACCTTATGTTTTGGTGAAGATGTGGGCCATTTTGGTGGCGTGTTCCGAGCTACTAGTGGTTTACAAGATAAATATGGAAAATCACGCTGTTTCAATACGCCATTAGTTGAGCAAGGTATTATTGGTTTTGCGAATGGTTTGGCGGCGCAAGGATCTCGCCCCATTGCTGAAATTCAATTTGCAGATTATATTTTTCCTGCTTTTGATCAAATTGTTAATGAAGCCGCTAAATTTCGCTACCGCAGTGGTAATGAGTTTGATGTGGGTAAGTTAACTATTCGCTCGCCTTATGGTGGTGGTATTGCGGGTGGTTTGTATCACAGCCAATCACCCGAAGCGTACTTTGCGCATACGCCGGGTTTAAAAGTGGTTATTCCACGTAACCCCTATCAAGCTAAAGGCCTGTTACTCGCTTCAATCCGTGATGATAACCCTGTTATATTTTTTGAGCCTAAACGTTTATATCGCGCCTCGTTAGGGGAAGTACCCGAGGAAGATTATCAATTACCACTTGGTAAAGCCGAAGTATTGCAAACGGGTAGTGATATTACGTTACTGGCTTGGGGTGCACAAATGGAAGTGTTACAAAAAGCAGCAGATTTAGCGGCTAATAACGGAATTTCTTGTGAAGTGATTGATTTACGAAGTATCTTACCTTGGGATATAGAGACAATAGCTAACTCGGTAGTTAAAACAGGTCGTTTATTAGTTAGCCAAGAAGCCCCCTTAACAGCCGGTTTTGCTAGTGAGATAGCGGCAACTATTCAACAAGAATGTTTTTTACATTTAGAGTCACCCATAGAACGTGTTTGTGGTTTAGATACGCCTTATCCATTAGCATTAGAAAAAGAATACGTAAGCGATCATTTAAAAATATACGAAGCGATTAAACATAGTATTAATTTCTAATACATTGCCGATCGGAATAACCGATAAGAACGACTGATAAAAATTAATAGGAAAAAAATATGAGCATTGATTTTATATTACCTGATATTGGTGAAGGTATCGTTGAGTGTGAACTGGTTGAATGGCTAGTTAAAGAAGGTGAAACAGTCGTTGAAGATCAACCTATTGCGGATGTAATGACAGATAAAGCGTTAGTACAAATTCCTGCGATGTATTCAGGTGTAATAAAAAAACTTTTTTATAAACAAGGTGAAATAGCCAAAGTACATTCACCGATGTTCTCAATGATTACCGCTGACGGTGGCGAAAGTGTTGAGCCCAAAGAGGCAGACAATGAGGTGTTGGTTAAAGTAAAAGCTGAAAAAGCAGTGTCTAGCAATGAATTAGATGAAACAGAAACACAGAGTATCGAGCAAAGACAAATCAAGGGTAAAGCGATTGCTAGCCCGGCCGTTCGTCGTGTTGCCCGTGAGTTAGATGTTAATATTAGTGATGTGACCGGCTCAGGTAAAAAAGGGCGAGTGTATAAAAATGATGTTGTCTCGTTTGAACAAGGTGATTATACGATTGCTGTGCAAACTAATATTTCTTCTACGCGTGTTGAGCCTAGCTACGTTGAAAAAATAAAGGGTATTAAAGCGATGATGGCAAAAGCGATGGTTAATTCGGTTAGTACCATTCCTCACTTTACTTATTGTGAAGAAATCGACATGACCGAGTTAATTAAGCTGCGGTTCGAGCTCAAAGAAGATTATACAGTAAAAGCAATCTTAGCAGAGCAAGATATTAAGCTAACCATGATGCCATTTTTTATGAAAGCGATGTCGATAGCCTTAAAAGAATTCCCTGTAATAAACAGTCAAGTGAATGATGATTGTACCGATCTAACCTATTTTACTGATCATAATATAGGTATGGCGGTTGATTCAAAAGTAGGCTTATTAGTACCGAATGTAAAACAAGTTCAAAATAAATCAATCTTAGACTTAGCGACAGATATTACGCGTTTAACGGCTGACGCGCGCAGTGGTAGAGTGCAGCAAGCTGATTTAAAAGGTGGCACGATAACAATCTCTAATATTGGTGCTATTGGTGGTACGGTGGCGACACCGATTATTAACAAGCCCGAAGCGGCTATTGTTGCGCTAGGTAAATTACAAACCTTGCCAAGGTTTAACGAACAAGGCAATGTTGAAGCACGCAGCATAATGCAAGTGAGTTGGTCTGGTGATCACCGCATTATTGATGGTGGCAGCATTGCCCGTTTTTGTAATTTATGGAAAGTATTTCTAGAAAAACCCAGTAACATGCTAGTGCATATGCGTTAGTTTTAATTCAAATTATTTTTATACGTTATTGACTACTAAACGCACTCTAATGGGGTGCGTTTTTTATATGAAAATTATTTTTTATTTATTATCAATAACAGATAAACTGAGCTTGGTTTAATAGAAAGTTAAACGGTTATTATCAAAAGTAGGTTACCTTTGTGACAACAAGCCAAACTGAAAAGAGTAGTGAACAAAAGCTCCAACATTTCTACATTGCTGAAGAGCAATCTATTTACCTGCTTAATCATAAAGATGCCACTAAATTAAAGCAGTGGGTTGATCTTTGTCAGCAACAACTAAAACACCTTGGTTATAAAAATATCGCCTTACTTGGCAAAGGTGCTTATGGTTTTGTGTTTTGTGCGAATAATAGTGTTGGAGATGAGGTGGTATTTAAATTTTCACGGCTTAATTTACCACAACATGTGCAAGACAGACTCAGTGAAGAAGCTGATATTCAAGGGCAGTTAAACCATGTTCAAATTCCTCATGTTATTGACTATCAAAAAATAAAGCGACAGTCTATTTTGCAAATGAGTCGCGCGCCAGGTATCGACTTAGAGCAGCTTTCACAACAACATGGCCCACTTTCACCAGAACTTGTCGTTAGTATTGCTATTCAGTTAGCTGATATATTAATTTATTTACGGGATGTGAATGCTCACACCAATAATAAACCTTATGTTCATGGTGATATAAAGCCTTCTAATGTGGTTTTTGATGAAGCAACAGGCTTGGTGCAGTTGATTGATTGGGGCTCTTCGGTTATTGCTCAGCTAGATGTTGACGGACACAGTACTAGTAACAACATTATGGATTTAATGAGTAGTGACTTACAGCACAGTAATGCCAGGTTAGGTGATGTGTACTTTATTGGACCAGAACAAATTAATGGTGGATTATCGTCACCACGTTTTGATGAACAAGGTTTAGCAGCAACACTGTATGCGATAGCCTCGGGGCAGTCATGTCGCTATGGAACAAACGTAATCACGCCTAATTCGTTAGGCTTACCCAAAATGTTAGCGAACGTGTTAATGGCAATGCTCAGTGATGATGAACAACAGCGCTGTAAAGGAGGTGATTATTTTTTTAATAATTTATCTTATTTAAAGCAGTTAGTGTTATCAGATAAACCGACTGTTATAAAAATAGAGCCGCTGATTCCTGTATGGACTAAACCCAAAGAAGAAGAAATTGATACCGTAGTCTATGGTTCCCGTAAGTCTTTTTTACGAGAAGAGTCGAACGGTGAAAGCTTAGACGATATAGATGACGTACAGTTAGAGAAATATTATAAAAATTACTTAATGGGGATGGGGGATAATGAAAAAGCGTTTATTGCTGCCTTAAGCCGTTTAGGTAACTTTCCTGTTGTCGGGGGGTTGGCTATTCGTTGGGCGAAAGAGGGCGTTTACATGGATTCTAATTTAACCTTGTTTGAACCGAGTTTACAAACGTCTTTTGAAAGTGCCGTTAATAATATGATCCATTTGGCCCAAGGAATATTTCGTATTGGTGTATTTAAGAGTTGTTTGTTTAATGCACGTAATACCTTGCATGTGGAGCGAGAAGATCAAAATATGCCCTTTATTGCCTTATCTGAACAGTGCATTGCGTTTGAGGTGAGTGACGTTGCTGACATTGATGATATAACACGGCTTCATTCTTATTTTGAGGATGGTAAAGATCCAGATGAATATTTGTACTTGCCTGATGAATTAATGGCTGTATTGTCAAGGCTAAACCTTATTCATCATACGGGTTGTATTATTTTTGAAGTGTTGCCCACCCATTTAAAAATTCATAGTTACTTAATGCTGCTAAATCATGAAAAACAAGGTGAGTTTACCCAATGTTTAGCTGAAATTATGGCATTATTACCAACCATTAATGGTATTGGTATCTCTGGCTTTATGAAGCTCCCTTATAAAGACACCCGTTTTTTTGAACACATCAGTAGTTTGCCAGAGCGTTTTTATCCTAAAAACCCTAAGCTAGTATAAGGTTAGAATATTTCGGTGGTCATACTATTTTTTATCCAACCAATACAGTTTTTAACTTGCAGTATTTATACGGTAATATTTAGTGAAATTTTCACAAGGAATTTTTAGACTTTATTAAGGGAAAATAAAACACAGCTGAAAAAAGCATTGGTTTTAGTATTTTAAAGTAATTTCATTAAATAAGTATTAGACATTTAACCCTGCAACAATATATCCTACGAAAAAATAATTAAACTATCTAAGTAATCATTTGATTAGATTTTTGTAAAAATTATTGTACATATAGATAGGAATAATAACTAAAAACCAACAGCAAAAATATTGCTTTAATAATTGGAAACCATGAAATGACTAAAAAATTCCGTAATCACACCTTAGCCCTTGGCATTAGTTTGGCCTTATCTAGCTATAGCTTTATCGCCGCTGCAGAACAATCAGCATCTGCTGAAATAGATAATGTAGAAAAGATTTCAATATTAGGAACGCGCGTTTCTACACGAACCATTACTGATTCAGCAGTACCTGTGGATATTATCACTGCCGATGATTTATCTAGAAGTGGTTTTACTGAACTTGGTCAAAGCTTACAAGCTTCTGCGCCTTCTTTTAACTTTAGTAGAACGCAAGTATCTGATGGTTCAGATCTATTCAGACCTGCAACATTACGTGGGTTACAACCTGATCAAACACTTGTTCTAGTGAATGGTAAACGTCGTCATAACCAAGCAATATTTGGTTTAAATGGAACGGTTGGTGCTGGTGCAGCTGGTACGGATATGAATGCTATTCCATTAATAGCCTTAAAAGATGTACAAGTACTTAGAGATGGCGCTGCAGCACAATATGGCTCAGACGCGATTGCCGGTGTAATTAATCTTTCACTTCGTGATTCAACTGATAAAACAACTGGTTACGTACAATACGGCGGCACAACCGAAGGTGATGGTGACGGCTATTCATTTGGGGTAAATACTGGCTTTGAAATTGCTGAAGATGGCTTTATTAATTTATCATTAGAGTATCGTGATGCTGACGGTACTAACCGCGCTCAACCTGATACAGGCGGCTCTTCAACGATAGCACCTGGAACTATCTCAGATACAGTACGCTGGGGACAAGGTAATTCAGAGTCAGAATTCACTTCATTTTTTTATAACGCCATGATCCCTGTTGCTGAATATGAACTGTATTCTTTTGGTGGTTATTCAAACCGAACAGCATTAGGTAACGGATTTTTTAGAAACTTTGATGAAGCAGCTAAAAATGTCTCTCAAATTTATCCTGATGGATTTTTACCCCGTATTGACAACGAAGCAGAAGATGTTTCATTTGCAGTAGGCCTTAGAGGTGACATCAATGAAAATTGGCAGTTTGATATTTCAAGTGTTTATGGCAAAAATAGTTATGATTTCGATTCAAAGAACAGTATAAATGCCTCTTATGCTGCTGAATACCTTTATAATAATCCCAGTGCATCTGATGATGATATTGCGGCAAATTCTGGCCCTACTTCTGGTTATAGTGGTGGTTTTAGATTTGATCAATTAACGTTTAATGCGGATATTTCTGGTAGCGTAGATATTGGTCGCTCTGATGATTTATACATCGCTTTTGGTGCGGAATACCGTGAAGAAAATTATGAAATTGTTGCTGGTGAAATAGCTTCATACTCTTGTGGCCCGTCAGATAGCAGTTCAGCATTCCCATCAGTTATCGATTCAGGTGTTTTTGCCGGTTGTGGTTTTCAAGCCTACCCTGGTTTAAGACCTGACGCTGCGGGTAAAGAAGACAGAAGCAGTTATGCACTTTATGTAGATATGGAAACTCAAATTACTGATAGTTGGTTAGTTGGCACAGCACTTCGTTATGAAGACTTCTCTGATGCCGGTGACGATTTAGTTGGTAAGATTTCTACTCGTTTTGAAGTCAATGATGATTTGGCCTTACGTGGAGCTATTGCTACTGGTTTTAGAGCACCGTCATTGCAACAAAGCGCATACACAGCCTTTACTACTAATTTAGCCTCTGATGGTTCATTAACGCAGTCGTTTACCGCAACTGCAGGTTCTCCATTCCCTTCAGCATTAGGTGTAGATAGCCTTAAACTAGAAACTTCAGAAAGTATTAGCCTTGGCGCTGTGCTAGATATTTCGGATGAAGTAACGTTAACTATAGACGCCTATAATATTAAAATTGAAGACCGCATTAATCTCGCTAGTTTATTATCAGCAGATCAAGTCTCCTTTAATGCTGATGCTGTAGCAGCATTAAATGCCACAGGTGCTGTGCAAGCGAATTATTTTTCTAATTCGGTTAACTCTACCACCAAAGGTATTGATTTAATTATTACCTATAAAACCGAGCTAAATGAAGGTGATTTTGGTGTTACGTTAGCGGGTAATGTTAATGAAACAAAAATTGATAGTGTTAATACGCCTGAAGGTATTCCTGTAAATATAGCATTAGATGATCTACAACGCAGCTTCCTTACTGATGGACAACCACAAGAACGTGCTACTTTTTCTGTGGACTATGCTAAAAATGATTGGAGCACTTTAGTTAGAGCTAATTACTTTGGTGAAACAGATATTGATTATTTTGGAAGTAATCATATCCCATTAGGCTCATCATTTAAGCCAACAAGCACGGTTGAAGCCGCAGTATTAATTGATGTTAATGTTAATTATCAAATTAATGCTAATTTGAATGTTTCATTAACCGTTAACAACGTGTTTGATGTAACACCTGATGAATTAGGCCAAGATGAAGTATTAGATGCTATCACTAACGGAGCGTTTAAGTACCCTGTTAGAGCATTACCTTATGGATTTGATGGCACAACCTATTCAGCGAAGTTGAATTTTAGTTTTTAAATTAATCCTCTAAACTTAATTGATAATTTATACCAGGTAGCAATGCCTGGTATTTTTTTTAATACTAAATTAATTGATATGAGCCAGAAGCATTGGCAACAAATAATGTTTGATGCAAACGACTCGCGTATTCGTCAGTCATACCGGCAACATAGTCGGCAATTACTCGATGAGCATTGTCACCATTATTTACGGCATGTTGCCAGCGCTTAGCGCTATTATTGGGTAGTAATCTCAAAGGATCAGAGGAAAGCGCTTCAAATAGCTCCATCACTATTTGTTGACCCCTATATTCAAGTCGCTGAATATTGGTTTGTTTAATAACAAAGTTATAAACGAAGTCTTTAAAAATTTGTAATGCTTGCATAGTGATTGTTGGCAAAGTCGCGTTGTATCTAAGTAATTCTTCTTCAAAATTTACATCGTCATATAGTTCATTCAAATCAGTTAACTCAACAGCGGTAATGAGGTAATTAACCAAACCGCCAATAGCATCTTTTTGTAAGTGATGTTCCTCACTAAATAGTTTAGCAGTTAACGTTTGAGCGTATGGCTTAAGCCATGGATCATCTAATGACGTTAGCTTACTGATCACGTGTGATTCAAAATCATGTTGATTGACTATACCCGTAACAATGGCATCTTCAAGATCGTGTATGCCATAAGCAATATCATCAGCTAGTTCCATTATTGAACAATCAAGTGACTTAAACCTTGTTTTATGATGACTATTTACCATAACATTTATCTGTTGAAAAAGTTTACGGTCAGTGACTGATAAAGAGGATAATAACCAATCAATTATCTCGCTGTCATCGCTATACAATCCTTTTGGTGGATGCCACTCACTGGCTTTAAGTTGTCTGAAATTATCAATAGCACTATTTCGTCTTGGTTTATTTAGCTGATCTAATACTTGTGGATACTTCAGTAAACCGAGTAACGTTCTTCGGGTTAAATTCATACCGTGGCGTTCACTAAAAGGTTCAAGACGAGCAACAATTCTAAAGGTTTGCCCATTACCTTCAAAACCTCCGTTATCACGCATCATATAATGTAAGGCAACTTCACCGCCGTGGCCGAACGGAGGGTGACCAATATCATGCGCTAAACAAATGGCTTCAATTAAACTATCAGTAGCAGGAAACAAAACTTGGCAAAGTTTAGGTGATTTAAAACGAAGCTGTGAGGTAATGCCTGAACCAATTTGGGCAGCTTCAAGTGAATGGGTTAAACGAGTACGATAAAAGTCACTTTGTCCACTGCCCATTACTTGGGTTTTTGATTGTAAACGTCTAAAGGCGGCTGAATGTAATATTCGAGCTCGATCACGTTGATAGGGATCTCGGTGATCTTGTTGTCTTGTTGATACCTTTTTTAACCGTCGTTCTAACCAAATATTGTTCATTAGATTACAAACCTATAATTTTATCAAAGCTATTTTTCAGAGGGCATGTTAGTTCAAAATTTACCTTAACATGCTATTTTATAAATGAATATAGAACCAAAATGATTTATATAATGATCGTAATATATTATATAATAAAAATTATCGGGAATTTCAGTTTAGAGTTTGTACTGTGGGGACTAAAACTAGTGATAAACAAAAGCAAGTATGAGATGAATACTTGCTTTAAATTTTTATTTAGGGTTTAGTTGCAATAAAAATAGCTCGTTGAGGAGCAGGGTAACCTTCAATCGTTTTGCTATTATCCAGGGGATCAAGAAAGTCAGATAGTGACTCTGTATCAATCCAGTCGGTTTTTCTTTGTTCATCAAGTGCCGTAATATCGGTGTTGACCACGCGGATATCGGTGAAACCACAGCGCTCTAACCATCCACACATGGCTTTAGCACTAGGTAAAAACCAGACATTACGCATTTTAGCGTATCGTTCACCAGGCACTAATACCGTATTTTCATCACCATCAACAATGAGTGTTTCAAGTATCAATTCACCGCCTTTAACTAATTGTGCTTTTAATTGATAAATAAAATCAATGGGTGAGCGACGATGATATAAAACGCCCATCGCAAATACGCTATCAAACGCATTAAGCTCAGGTAACTGTTCGACGCCTAGTGGTAATAAATTAACGTTGTTATCATTAATAAAATGTTGCACAGCGTTAAATTGCATTAAAAATAACTGGGTTGGATCAATACCGACAACAAATTTTGCTCCTGCACCGCGCATACGCCATAAGTGATAACCACTGCCACAACCAATATCAAGTATGTACCTGCCTGATAAATCGCTGATGTGAGGGGCTAATCTGTCCCATTTGTAATCACTTCGCCATTCTGTGTCTATATGCAATCCATGAATATGATACGGGCCTTTGCGCCAAGGTTTGAATTTTTTTAACAAGTTTTCTAAGCGCTTATGTTCACCAGCATTAAAATCTTCTTCGCAGCCAACAGTGACACTATTGACCAAATCAATAGCTGAGGTCTGGGTTGTCTGTGATGTTGGCAGGGCATCTAATGTTTTTTGCCAATGCTTATATTCACCATGAAGGTTGTTTTTATGCCAATAATCAAGTTGTGATGGCAAGGTATTTAACCAATGGCTTAAACGGTTTGTCGCAATTTCTTGATAAAATTTATTAAAATGTGTCATGAGTAATTCATTTTGTTGTTGTTTGTTTATTTTGAACTTGTCGTCCTTCGATAGCTCCCTTCGACTGCTTCGCGCTCAGGGCAAACGGAGTGTTTCCGTTCATCCTGAGCTTGTCAAAGGAAGGGCAAACGGAGTGTTTCCGTTCATCCTGAGCTTGTCGAAGGAAGGGCGAACGGAGGAACTTATTTTATGGCAATAAAAGAGATAAAATTAAAGCATTGAAACCAGGGAGATACACGACTAAAGCCTGCACTTTTTAGGCGATTAATATGCTGCTCTACCGAATCTGTACGCATTACGTTTTCTAGTGCGGTGCGTTTTTGCGCAACTTCTAGTTCGCTATAACCATTAGCGCGTTTAAAATCATGATGTAAATTAATTAAATGTTCATCAATAACAGAATCACCATGGGATATTTTTTCAGAAATAACTAACAAGCCGCCCTCATTAATACCTTTTGCAATGCTATTGATTAAACCTTGTCGCTCTGTTTTATCGATAAACTGTAAGGTAAAATTAAGTACCACCATAGACGCATTTTCAATGTTGATATCTTGAATGTTCGCTTCAATAACATCAACGGGTGTGGTGCCTTTAAAAGCATTGATATGCATTTTACAGCGTTCAACCATTGCTGATGAATTATCAACAGACATAATTTTACACTGCTTAGCATTAATTCCTTTACGCATAGCTAAGGTTGCGGCGCCTAATGAACAACCCAAATCATAAACAGTGGTATTGTCTTGTACAAATTGTTGGCTAAGCCGACCGATGGTGTCAATAATAGTAGCGTAGCCAGGCACTGATCGACTGATCATATCGGGAAAAACTTCCACTACTTGTGCGTCAAAAGCAAAATCGTTTACTTGGGCTTGGGGATTAGAGTAAATTAAATCGGTATCAGGAGTGTGCATGGTCATTAATCATTTATACGTTATTGCTTAACTAAGTACCTTATTTTAACTGATATTGATTAGATATAAAAACAAATAGTTAACAACAACTTTTAGAGATACGTTGTTAACGTTTTTTTGTAAATTATTATTTCTTTATTGCTCCTTTATTATTACTCGTCTTAACGGGGTGACTTTACCAATCTTTGCTTTATAATATCGGCATTTATCGCTAGCCAAAGTAAATTGAGTTAGCGTCTATTTCTAATTATCAAAGTAGCAAGGCAAAAAATACATGCGTAGTCTTTATTGTGGTGAAGTTAACGAATCTCATATCGGTCAAGAAGTCACTCTTTGTGGCTGGGTTAATCGTCGTCGTGATTTAGGCGCGGTTATATTTCTTGATTTACGTGATCGAGAAGGGTTAGTTCAAGTTGTTTATGATCCCGATCTTCCTGAAGTACTTGCTACTGCCAACACGTTACGTAATGAATTTTGTGTTCAGCTTAAAGGCATAGTTCGCGCTCGTCCTGAAGGCCAAGTGAATAAAACAATGAAAACCGGTGCCATTGAGATACTAGGTCTTGAACTGACTATTTTGAATAAATCAGCACCTTTACCACTTGATTCAAACCAAGTGAATTCAGAAGAGCAGCGTTTAAAATATCGCTACCTTGATTTACGCCGTGTTGAAATGACTGAACGTATGCGTTTTCGCGCTAAAGTGACTTCAAAAGTGCGCAGTTCTTTAGAAGCATTAGGGTTTTTAGATATTGAAACGCCTATGCTTACTGCCGCAACTCCAGAAGGTGCTCGTGATTATTTAGTACCAAGTCGAACGCACAAAGGCAAGTTCTTCGCTTTGCCGCAATCGCCACAGTTATTTAAACAATTACTAATGATGTCGGGTATGGAACGTTATTATCAAATTGTTAAATGTTTTCGTGATGAAGATTTACGTGCAGACAGGCAACCTGAATTTACTCAAATAGATATTGAAACCTCATTTATGAGTAGCACACAAGTCATGGATGTTAGTGAAACCATGATTAGAGAGCTATTTAAAGAAATGCTTGATGTTGATCTGGAAAAATTTCCGTCTATGCCATTTAGCGAAGCAATGCGACGTTTTGGCTCAGACAAACCGGACTTACGTAATCCGTTAGAGTTAGTTGATGTCGCTGATATATTGAAAGATGTAGAGTTTAAAGTGTTCTCTGGTCCAGCAAATGATGACAATGGCCGTGTGGCTGTTATTTGTGCACCAGGTGGCGCAGCTAAGTTTTCAAGAAAAGGCATTGATGATCTGACTAAGTTTGTTGGCATTTATGGCGCCAAAGGTATGCCATGGATGAAAGTTAACGATATTGATGCCGCCTTAGCCACAGGACTTGAAGGGTTACAATCACCTATTTTGAAATTCTTATCAGCAGAGGCAGCAAAAGCGTTACTTGAACGCACTAATGCTAAAACCGGTGATATTATATTCTTCGGCGCAGACACTTATAACGTAGTGACTGAATCTCTTGGTGCGCTTCGTCTTAAGTTAGGTGAAGATTTAGATTTACTTGAAGGTGACTGGAAACCATTATGGGTTGTTGATTTCCCAATGTTTGAAGAAATCGATGGTCACATGCATGCACTTCATCATCCATTTACCGCACCCACTAACTTAACACCGGAGCAGCTAGAAGCTGACCCATTAGGCGCCTTGTCTGATGCTTATGATATGGTTCTCAATGGTTGTGAACTTGGTGGTGGCTCTGTACGTATTCATAACCAAGACATGCAGTCTGCCGCGTTTAGAATTTTAGGTATTGGTGAAGAAGAAGCACAAGAGAAATTTGGTTTCTTACTTGAAGCCCTACAATACGGTGCGCCGCCACATGCAGGTTTAGCTTTTGGTCTGGATCGCTTAGTGATGTTAATGACTGGTGCTAGCTCTATTCGTGAAGTAATGGCATTCCCGAAAACGAATACAGCAGCCTGTCCATTAACTAATGCACCTGGTAATGCTAACGCTGCTCAGTTAGCTGAACTAGGTGTGGCGATAATTAAAGAAGAGAAAAGTTCTGAGTAAAGACTCCTCGACCCTATACTCGTAGAGCTTTAGACCCTTCGACAGGCTCAGGAGGAACGGAAGTTTAGTATGTATAGTTACTTCCCGTTTGTCCTGAGCCTGTCGGAGGGAGCTTTTCGCCCTTCGACTGCTGCGCGCTCATGACAAACGGGCGCATAACCGTTCTCCCTGAGCTTGTCGAAGGGTCAAAAAAGGTTACCAATGAAAATGTCTATTATTTTAGGTATCGATCCCGGTTCACGCTTCACTGGCTATGGGGTTATTAAACAACAAGGGCGTAGTTTTACTTACCTTGGCAGTGGCTGTATTAAAGCACTCAGTCAAGGTGAAGATCTTGCCTCACGTTTACAAACTATTTTTGCCGGTGTTTCTGAAATCATTCTCCAATTTAAGCCTGATATGTTTGCCATTGAACAAGTTTTTATGGCAAAAAATCCAGACTCCGCATTAAAGTTAGGACAAGCTAGAGGCGCTGCTATTGTTGCTGCCACTAACAGTGGCCTAACGATAGCTGAATATTCTGCCAGACAAATTAAACAAGCCGTTGTTGGTACGGGTGGGGCAGATAAAAGCCAAGTCCAACATATGGTAAAAACCATTCTTAAATTAGCGGGAACACCACAAGCTGATGCCGCTGATGCGCTTGCCGTTGCTTTATGCCATGGTCACAGCCATGAAAGCCTGACAAAACTTGCAGGACAAGCCAGTAAAGTTGTCAGAGGTAGATTACGATAATTGAGTCTTGATCTGTTATCACACAGGTCTTTGTACTTACTTTGCTAGTCAATTTTAACACGTCATTTGAAACGTAACTTTACTGTATAAATATATAGTGCTATGCTTTTATTCTCTTAATCATTATCTGTAGGTTATTAATTGTGATCGGTCGTTTATCTGGCACTATTGCTGAAAAATCCCCTCCTGAAATCCTTATTGAATGCGCTGGCGTTGGTTATGAGGTCACTATGCCAATGACGAGTATCTATGCATTACCTGAATTAAATGACTCAGCTATTATCTATACTCATTTTGTTGTGCGCGAAGATGCCCAGTTATTGTATGGATTTGCTAATCAAACAGAACGAAAATTATTTCGTTTATTAATTAAAGTCAATGGTGTTGGTCCCAAGTTGGCCTTAGCCGTATTATCTGCTATGTCAGCCGATCAATTTGTCAGTTGTGTTAGACATGATGATCTTTCTGGTATTGTAAAAATACCAGGTGTAGGTAAAAAAACGGCAGAGCGTTTATTAATTGAAATGCGAGACAAGTTAAAAGATTGGCAAATGTCATCAACATCAGCAACTGACGCTATGCCTGTACAGTTAAGTACCGAACAAATATTTGTAAATACCTTGAGTGATAACGCCTATAACAATAAAGGTGATGCGACTAATGCCTTAATATCATTAGGTTACAAGCAGGTTCAAGCAGATAAAGCGGTTAAACTTGTTTATACTGATGGTATGTCGAGCGAAAATATCATTCGTCATGCCTTAAAGTCAATGTTATAAAGTCATCAAAAAATGCATAGCAAGTACAATTTCAACGGTCACTTTTTTTAACAAATAGGAATAAAAATGATAGAAGCGGATCGCTTAATTGAGCCAGCTGCAAGCATTGAAGATATCGGGGTTGATCGCGCTATTCGCCCTAAAATGCTCAGTGACTATACTGGCCAAGCCCATGTTAAAGCGCAAATGGAAATTTTCATTCCTGCAGCAAAAAAACGCGGAGAGCCACTTGATCACTTGCTTATTTTTGGTCCTCCGGGCTTAGGAAAAACGACTTTAGCCAATATTGTCGCTAATGAAATGGGCGTCAGTATTCGAACAACCTCTGGCCCTGTACTTGAAAAAGCAGGCGATCTAGCTGCACTGTTAACTAACTTAGAAGAAAACGATATTTTGTTCATTGATGAAATTCATCGCTTAAGCCCTATTGTGGAAGAAATATTGTATCCGGCAATGGAAGATTATCAATTAGATATTATGATTGGTGAAGGGCCTGCTGCTCGCTCGATAAAGTTAGACTTACCCCCTTTTACGTTAATTGGCGCCACAACTCGTGCGGGGGCATTAACCTCGCCACTACGTGACCGATTTGGCATAGTACAACGGCTAGAATTTTATAATGTGCAAGATTTAACAACTATCGTAAAACGTTCAGCGCATTTTTTAAATTTAAGTCTTGATGAAGAAGGCGCTTTTGAAGTAGCTAAACGTGCACGTGGAACACCTCGCATAGCGAATAGATTATTGCGACGAGTGCGAGATTATGCGGATATAAAAACCCATGGCTTGGTCAATAAAGAAACAGCGGCAGCCGCACTTGATATGCTGGAAGTAGACCATGAAGGTTTTGATATTATGGATAGAAAATTACTGCATGCCATTATTGATAAGTTTATGGGAGGGCCTGTAGGGCTTGATAATCTTGCTGCTGCTATAGGTGAAGAGCGAGAAACGATTGAAGATGTACTTGAGCCATTTCTAATTCAGCAAGGTTTCCTGCAACGCACACCCCGTGGACGTATTGCTACAGATAGAGCATACGATCACTTTTCAATTATTAAGCCAAATCAATAAAATAATTTAGTGATTATTTACTGATTTTTTCTCTTTTTTTCCATGCTTTTATCGCATGGTAACGCCATAAACCTTGAATGATAAAGTAACCAAATATGGCAAAAGTTACGGCTAAAACTCCACAGCCTAATAAAAATGCAGGGCCAATGGTTGATAAACTGTCAACTACCCATTGCCAATTCGCCTCAAAGTTAAACTCTTGAGCTTTTGTACCTATTAACCATGACCCAACGATATAACAAGCATAAAATATAACGGGCATGGTTAATGGATTTGTTATCCACACAAGAGCGATTGAAATAGGGAGGTTAGAATGCACTAAAATAGCAGTACCTGCAGCCAATACCATCTGAAATGGAACCGGTATAAAAGCAAAAAACAAACCAACGGCAAAGGCTTTCGCGACGGAATGACGATTCATATGCCATAAGTGTGGATTGTGTAATAGGTCGCCAAAAATTTTCAAATGTTTATTGTTTTTAATACTTTGGCTGTTTGGCATAAAGCGCTTAATTAGTTTTTTTGGCATATACTCATTATTATCTTTAACTTTGCATGCAAACTAACACTGTAAACATTATAGGAAGTATTTCGTTCGCTATGGATTGGTGGCTAGCTAGCTTTTTTATTGGTTCTATATTGTCACTATTTTTACCAATAGTGCCAGATCTTTTTGTGCTATTTTTACTTATTTTACTTTCAATCACCCTTTTTTCTTACAAACCTCTACGTTTGAGCTCCGGTTTGTTTTTTGGTGCTAGTTGGATGCTATTAAATGCCTTTCATTATCAAAACCTCTGGCAAGATAATAATTTAAATTCACTGGAACTAGCGGCAGCACCTCAATGGGTAAAAGGTCAGGTGAGCAACTTACAATCATCAGCTAATCCAATTCAAATTACTAGTAATAAAAAATCACTTCGCTTTAATCTAAATGTTACTCATGTTAATTCAAAAAAATTAAACACGATAATAAAAATCCGATTAAGTTGGAAAGATGCCAGTTTTTCTGTGCAACAAGGGCAAGTTGTAGAATTAAAAGTAAAATTTAAGCCGGCACATGGTTTAGCAAATCTAGGAGGGGTTAGTTATCAAACATGGCTGAGGAGTAAGCGTATTATTGCAACAGGTTATGTTATTAAGGATAAAGACAATTACGTTTTTAAAACACAAAACTCAATACGACAACAGCTTTTTAATACCTATAAAGGCTTATTACCTGAACATGATTTATCACCTTTATTACTCGCATTAGGCTTTGGTTCTCGCAGCGACTTAAATCAACAATTATGGCAAGTTTTACAAACAACAGGTACAGGGCACCTTATTGCTATTTCGGGTTTACATATTGGTTTAGTTGCTACAGGTAGTTACTTTTTTATTATGCTGCTCATTCGTTTATTACCATTAAGTCTTTGCAACAATTTACGTTTATTTCAAACGATTAATATTCGCTACTTTGTTATAGCGGTAAGTTTAGGTGTAGGGATAATCTATGGTTATTTAGCAGGCTTTTCTTTACCGACAATACGGGCGTTACTGATGCTCAGTATTTATTGGTTATCACGGGTATTGAGTTTACATATTTCCATAAAACGTTGGCTATTATTAACATTATTTTTATTAACACTAATGACACCTTTTAGTTTATTTACCGCGAGTTTTTGGTTATCTGTTTATGCCGTTACTATAATATTCCTTACTTTATGGCGTTTTAAAAGTGTGCTTAATAGAGGCAATGCTGTTTGGCGTTTTATTAAAGGGTTATTTGTTATCCAATTAAGTTTAACACTGATGTTATTACCTATTAGCGCGGTGTTTTTTCAGCAAGTTTCTTTAGTCGCGTTGTTTGCTAATTTGGTGGCAGTGCCTTGGATGAGTTTTTTTAGTATTCCTTTGTGTTTATTATCAGTGTTCGTGATGCCTTTTTCCGAATCACTATCTCAGTTTTTGATGACGTGTTGTCTCGATAGTCTACAATCGCTATGGCATTATTTAAGTTATTTGTCACAGCAAACATGGGCAGTCGTAAAACTTTCAAATATGGACATTAAATTGTTAGTATTGCTTGGGATTATAAGTATTTGTTGGTTATTTCAGCTACCTATAATGAACAATTATTTTATTCATAATCAGAAAAAGCAGATGATAAAGTTTTTTGTGGCGATTAGCTGTAGTAATTTATTATTTTTTGTCGTAATTACCAAGACCTTGAACACTAACGCCCTAAATACCATTAGTTCCAATATCAATGTACTAGAGAAAGCTGACTATACACCGTGGCAGCTTGTTGTTTTTGATGTTGGACAAGGTTTGTCTTTATTGATTCAACGAGATTCTAATGCCATCTTATACGACACTGGTGCTGCCTATCCAAGCGGGTTTAACATGGCTGATGCCGTGATTTTACCTTATTTACAATATAGCGGGGTAGCGCAATTAGATAAATTGATAATCAGTCATAGTGATAATGATCATGCAGGTGGTTTAACAAAAATACAAGAATCTATTGTCTTAAATGAGTTGATCTATAATAACAAGCAAGCACCAAAAAATGCTGTTTGCCTACAAGGGAAGTCATTTTTTTGGCAAAATTTACACTTTAAAATGCTATGGCCCAAGAACATTGTAAGCAAAGAAAATGATGATTCTTGTGTGCTGTTAATTTCTGATGGTAAGCACAGTGTGTTATTGACGGGGGATATTTCAAAAAAAATTGAAACGGCGTTACTTCAAGAATACCCCAAACTGAGTACAGATATTTTAATTGTGCCACATCATGGGTCAAAAACCTCATCAAGTGATTTGTTTATCACTACGCTGCAGCCATCATTTGCTGTTGCGAGTGCCGGGTATATAAATCGCTGGCATATGCCGGTTACTGAAGTTGTTCAACGTTACAAGCAACACAATGTTAAATTACTGAATACTGCAAAATCGGGCCAAATTATATTTACGATGTCAGATCAAGGTATCAGTAAACGCTCTTATTACCATGATTTGTGGCCATTTTGGTTTGCTCATTAGTGTATACCCAAGCCACTTCAAGATGCAGGATTCAGCTGAAATTAGAAACGTTTTAAGCACAGGTTCATAGTTCCAGACTGAACCTAAGTACCTATATCCATGTAGGCAAGGCATTGATTTAAGAGAATGGTTGTTCCCTTCTCAAAATGAATAACGCAGCTAAAACGTTTATAAACCAGCCCTATGGGGATGGCTGAGCAAATCATACTCTGCGTTAGATCTGTTTTTAATGGAATGACCATTAATAAAAATATGTGCCTTGATCATGCTTCGCTCAGGCATCCTGAAACTCGCATCTTGAGGTGGTTTGGGTATATATAAAAATCTTACTATGAGAAAAATTTGGTTGTTGACAGAAATCACGTTAAAATCAGGCTATTGTGAACACATAATACGAAATGAGAAAGACTAGCCAATGGCAATATCATCACCGAAGCAGGAATCAATGTCTGATTTATCCGCAACCACATGGCAAAATTTCAAACGACTTCTTTCTTATGCGAAACCCTATAAACTCGGTTTTTTTGCTGCAATCGTTGGTATGTTGGGGTATGCCGCCATTGATGTGTATTTTCTATCAAAATTACAACCCCTTATTGATGATGGTTTAGCAGGCGCCAATCCTGACTTTATGAAATGGGCGCCGGTATTTGTGGTCGTGGCATTTTTCTTTCGGGGTGTTTTTCATTTTGTTGCTAATTATTGTTTAGCTTGGGTAGGTAATCATGTGGTTACTGATCTAAAACAAAATTTATTTGAACATATTATGGCAATGCCAGTATCTTTTCATGATAAAGAATCAACAGGCGGACTGATTTCTAAACTGACTTATGATACTGAACAAGTATTAAATTCAGTCAGTAAATCAATTTTAGTTATTGTTCAGCAAAGTGCCTTTGTTATTGGTTTAATTGGCTTGATGTTTTTTATTAGCTGGCAATTGTCAGTCATTTTCTTACTGGTTACGCCATTAATTGCCGTTATTGTTAGTATTGTCTCAAAACGTTTTCGCAAGGTCAGTAAAAGCATTCAGGGTGCGATGGGGGAAGTGACAACGGCAGCAGAACAAACGTTTAATGGCCATAAAGTTGTGGTTACTTTTGGTGGACAGAGTCGAGAATTTACCCGTTTTGCACAAATTAATAAACACAACCGCCATCAACGCATGAAATTAACCGCTGCTAAAGCGGCTAGCGTGCCTGTTATTCAAATTATCGCTTCATTTGCCTTAGCGTTTGTGTTTTACGCGGTTAATACTGAGAGTTTACGGGAGAGTATTTCTGCCGGTAGTTTTGTCAGTGTTATTACCTATATGACCATGCTATTGAGGCCCTTAAAAATGCTAACCAATGTGAATAGTGAATTTCAAAAGGGTATGGCTGCCTGTGTTAGTATTTTTGGAGTGCTAGACCAAAAAACAGAAAATGATCAGGGCACACTGATTTTTGAAAAAGCACAAGGGAGCATTGTCTTTAAAAATGTTGATTTTTCTTATGGTATTGTTAGTGATAAAACCGGAGATACAAAATGGGCTTTAAAAGATGTGTCGTTTGAATTAAGTCCTGGAGAAACCCTTGCCCTCGTAGGACGATCTGGTAGTGGAAAATCTACAGCCAGTGCCTTATTGTTACGCTTTTATGATGCTAACGAAGGTGAAATATTAATCGATAACGTTAACATTGAGCAATATCAATTAAAAAGCTTACGACATCAATTTGCTTATGTTTCCCAGCAAGTCGTGTTATTTAACGATACGTTAGCTAATAATATCGCTTATGGTAAACCAGAAGCTAGTCGAGAAGAAATTATTGCCGCTGCAAAAAGTGCTCATGTGATGGAGTTTGCTGAGCAAATGGAACACGGACTTGATACTAACCTTGGAGAAAATGGTGCTCTGCTTTCTGGTGGGCAAAGACAACGCGTCGCGATAGCACGTGCTTTATTATGTGATGCACCGTTCTTAATTTTAGATGAAGCAACCAGTGCTTTAGATACTGAATCTGAACGTCATATTCAAGATGCTCTGCAAACTTTACAAAAGAATAGAACGTCTATTGTTATAGCTCACCGTTTATCAACCATTGAGAATGCCGATAAAATTATTGTAATGGAGCAAGGCGAAATAATTGAGCAAGGGGATCATCAAACATTACTTGCTAAAAAAGGTGCTTATGCCCAGTTACATAATTTCCAATTTCAATCGTAATTTATTATTTAATGTTGAGGTCAAAATTTAGAGTGAGTAATTTTATTAATGAGCAGTTACGATGCGATTAATTGAAAAAGTTTGGTTTGATAACCACAGTGCAAAATGGTGGCTAGTCCCATTATTATTGCCATTGACCGTATTTTTTTTCATACTGAGTTCAATTCGCCGATTTGCTTTTGGTCTAGGATTATTTAAATCTTACTCAGTGAGCAAACCCGTTATTGTTGTCGGTAACATTGGTGTTGGTGGCAATGGTAAAACGCCTGTAGTGATCCATTTAGTTGAACTAGCTAAAACACTGGGCCTTAAACCGGGCGTTATTTCTCGTGGTTATGGCGGCAAAGCTGACGTTTATCCTTATTCATTATCCAAGCTGAGCACTACAGAGCAAGCAGGCGATGAACCCATTATTATTTTCAAGCGTTGCGATGTTCCCGTTGTTGTTGGTAGTGATAGAGTGGCTAATGCTCAAAAGCTAATTGAGCTAGGTTGTGATGTTATTATCAGTGATGACGGCTTGCAGCATTATCGTTTACAGCGTGATTTAGAAATCATTGTCGTTGATGGCAAACGTCTTTTGGGTAATGGGTTACTATTACCGGCAGGGCCTTTACGAGAAGGAGCATGGCGATTGAATAATGCGGATATCGTTATTTTCAACGGTGAATCTAAGACGAGAAAGGGCGATTTTCAGATAAGAGATAAATCATCATTAATGAGCTTAGTTGCTACCAAATTATGTCATATGCAAACAGGAGAAGAAGTTTGCCTTACCGATTTTTTAGCCAATAATATTAAGGTAAATGCCATTGCCGGTATTGGCTCACCACAACGATTTTTTGATACCTTACAGCAGCTAGGTTTTTATTTAGAAAAGCAACAAGGTTTTATTGATCATAAAAATTTCACACCTCATGATTTTAATCAATTTAAGGATGATTTACCGCTATTAATGACGGAGAAAGATGCGGTAAAATGTCAAAAATTCACACAAATCAACTGGTGGTATTTACCCGTTGATGCGCAGTTTTCAGAGCAAGATGAACAAGTATTGAGACAACATATTAAGCAGTTAGCCTCATAAATAACAATACTGTAAATAAACAATAAAACTCAAAATAAAATTAAGAGAATAAAATAATGGCCTTCGATACAAAATTAATGGAAATATTGGCTTGTCCTGTGTGTAAAGGTAAGCTTGATTACGATAAAGCTCAGCAAGAGCTTATTTGTAAATTTGATAAATTAGCTTATGCAATAGATAAAGATATTCCGGTGCTTTTAGAAAATGAAGCCCGACACATCGCTTTTGATAATGAAACGGCTGAACGGGAATCATAAAAATATGATAAGTGCTACTTTGGCGAATACTTCTTTTGTGGTTGTTATTCCCGCTCGATATCAATCATCCCGGTTACCGGGCAAAGTATTAGCGGATATCGGTGGTAAGCCCATGATTCAATGGGTTGTTGAAAAAGCGCAACTCAGTGGTGCGAGTAAAGTCATTGTCGCAACTGATCATGATGAAGTAGAACAAGTAGTCAAGGCCTTTGGTGGTGAAGTGTGTAAAACACGTGCAGATCACCAATCAGGTACTGAACGTTTGGCTGAGGTGATGGAGCAATATCAGTTTAGTGATAATGAAATTATTGTTAATGTACAAGGGGACGAGCCTTTTATTCCACCAGAGAATATCGCGCAAGTAGCCAATAATTTAGCACATCAGCATGATGACGCGATGGATGAAACCCCTCGTAATATTATTAATCGAGGAAGTAAAATATCTCGTATGTCGACTTTAGCGATTAATATCGATTCAGTTGATGAAGCGTTTAACGCTAACGCAGTAAAAGTGATAACAGATAAAGATGGTTATGCACTTTACTTTAGCCGAGCGACAATTCCCTATGATCGTAACCGCTTCCTTAATAACGAAAAAATAGACAATATAGGTGAGTTTTATTTACGCCATGTGGGTATATATGCTTATCGCGCAGGTTTTATTAAAGATTATGTTAACTGGCCAACTAGCAAGTTAGAGCAAGTTGAAGCGCTTGAACAATTGCGCGTACTTTATCAGGGTGAAAATATCCATGTTGCCGTAGCAAAAACTAATGTGCCAGTAGAAGGTGTTGATACACCTGAAGATTTAGCAAAAGCTAGAGCCTACGCGGCGAGTTTATAAGTCTTATGTGTAAGTTTTACTTATAAATACTACAAATTCGCTAATTCATCACGTCCAAAACCTTTTCTTTCAATAAAGTTAATGAATGTCATGAATATTGTGAATTTTTGCATCAAAATTATGGGTATGTCGGTTGCACAAAATTGTTAACATAGCGTAATGAGTGACGATTACTATTAATACAGGTTAGAGAAAATTATGTTTACCTTAGATTTAAATCAAATGAGCCAAAATGAATTCTTAAAAAAATATTGGCAAAAGAAGCCTGTTGTAATCAAACAAGGATTTAAAAACTTTGTCGACCCTATATTGCCGGACGAATTAGCAGGTCTAGCGATGGAAGAAGAGGTAGAGTCGCGTTTGGTCTATAAAAAGGGCGAAGAATGGCAAGCTGAATTTGGCCCATTTGAACAATATGAGCAGCTTGGCGATAAAGATTGGTCATTAGTGGTACAAGCCTTGGATAATTTTAGCGAAGAAGCGGCAGAGCTCATTGAGCCTTTTAGGTTTCTTCCTCACTGGCGTTTGGATGACTTAATGGCAAGTTTTGCCACCGCGGGTGGTAGTGTTGGTCCTCATGTTGATAATTATGACGTATTTATTTGCCAAGGCTCAGGCAAGCGCCATTGGCGTGTTGGTGATAATACCAAGCAGAATGAAGTGATTGCCCATGAAGCGTTACTGCATGTTGAAGCGTTCGAAGCCATTATCGATGTTGAATTAGAGCCGGGAGATATTATTTATATTCCCCCTGGCTTTCCTCATGAAGGAATTGCATTAGAGCCATCAATGAGTTTTTCTGTTGGTTTTCGTGCTAATTCTACTGTGAGCTTATTAAGTGCACTGGCCGATCACCTGATTGATAATGAATTAGGAACAGAGTTACTTGAAGATGCTGATCGTCAAGCGATTACTCACAGTGGTGAAATTACCAATAAAGATTACGATAGTATTAAAAACCAGTTAAATAACTTACTTGAAAATGAGCAAGTATTTAAAAGTTTTGTCGGTAAATTTTTAACCAATGCCAAACATGACTTAGACTTAATGCCCAGTGAAGAACCATTTGAGCGTGATGAAGTGTCTCAGTTACTTACTATTCACAGTATTAAGCGTTTAGGGGGTCTTAGAGCTTTTTATTTTGAGGATACAGTTAACGACGGTGTTTTTTATATCAACGGTGAGCAAAAGGGTTTTTCTAGCGAGATTGCTCCGGTGATTAAATTATTATGTGATCAATCCATTGTTACCACCGATGAACTGGCACCCTGGTATGACAATGAACAGTTTCTTTTGTTAATGTGTGAACTACTCGATCAAGGCTTTTGGTTTTGGGTTGAGGCAAGTGAATAACTGATGCGCCTAGATAAGTTTATTTGTAAAAGTACTGAATTAACACGAAGTGAAGCAAAAAAGTTACTTAAAAGTGGTGAAGTTCGTGTTAATGGTGATGTTGCTAAAAATCCTGCTATGCAGGTGCATGAAAATAATAACATTAAAATTGATGGTCAAACATTAACAGCCCGTGGCTCACGTTATTTCATGTTGCATAAAGTAGCCGATACTATTTGTTCTAATGTTGATGAAGGCTATCCATCGGTATTAAACTTTGTTGATGTTGATAAAGCGTTTGATTTACACATAGCAGGGCGGTTAGACGCGGATACTACAGGTTTAGTATTAATTACCGATGATGGCCGTTGGTCGCATAATGTTATTTCACCGAAAAAAGAATGTCAAAAAATCTATCGAGTTTGGCTTAGAACGCCAATCACTGTTGAAAAGTCAATTGCACTTATTGAGCAGTTTTCTCAAGGCATACAATTACAAGGTGAGTCGTCGTTAACTAAATCGGCTATTTTAACATTAGTAACGGATACTGATGTTAACAATGAAGTACTGCTAACGATAACAGAAGGTAGATATCATCAAGTAAAACGCATGTTTTCTGCCGTAGGCAATAGAGTTGTCGGTTTACATCGAGAGCAAATTGGTGCGCTTAAATTAGCTGATTTAGCGCCAGGTGAATGGCGTAACTTAACCGAAGATGAAGTAACGTTATTTCATTGATTATTAGTTATTAATTGTTGTACATAGTTAAGTTTTGACGTTAAGTATTATAATCGTTAAATATTGTAGTAGCTAAATTTTACATAAAGCTACTGTATTTTTAACGCGCTATATTGCCCAACATTGATTACTTAGCTTTATTTGACGCATTAAATTTAGCTAATTGCTCTTCAGTAGCTGGCAACTGATGCTTTTCTTTCCAATCACTATAAGGCATACCGTAAACTTGCTCGCGGGCCGTATCAATATCAACATCAACACCAAGCTTTTCTGCTTCAGCTACTGTCCATTTACTAAAACAATTTCGACAAAATCCTGCTAAGTTCATCAGCTCTATATTTTGCACATCTTTACGATTATCTAAGTGAGCTAATAAACGGCGAAAGACGGCTGCTTGAATTTCAATTTCTTTATTCATGGGTATCCTGTTTAATGTTTAGGTAAGGTTTTTTGGTAATATCGATAAGACACAGGTGCTATTTGAGTTTGCTTAGTTGTTATATTTAAACTCCTCTGTTTGATTATACTACTGAATGATAACGGGCTTATGGCTAAATTTTCTAACCAATCTTTACCCTCTGTCATGTCAATAGGTTTAGGCACAATCGTTAAGGCGCTGTTGCTATCAAATTCAGGTAAAACTCTACTAGCACTAAATGCTACTCTAGGTTTAATGTTCTCTTCGCCTATACGACCTCTTTGTCCCCAAGTAACAATATAATCTTGAGCGCTAATATTATCACCCGTTGGATTATTCGTTATTGCAACATCGCGAAATACTTGAAAGCGATTTTGCATCATGAATTCTTCAAACAACATGGCATAATCCTCAAAGAGACTTGAATAAGCATAAAAATCATTGGCCGTATCAGGGCTAAAGAAAGCTTTGATATCGACAGGTTGGTAAGAGTTTTGGGTGGTGTTTGCTGTCTCACCAGAAAAACTAACTTGCGCTAAATCTCGCATTTTTTGGCTTTGTAATGGCAAGGAAATTGATAATTTATCTGATTCAAAACTGGTATTGGTTGCGGCGTCTAATATGCGAGTTTGTTCATTGTGAGTAAACCACTCAGTACTTGGAAAAAAGTCATTTGCATGGGCAAGTTCGTGATATAACAGCGAAGCTAAACGATAAAATCCATCGTTGCTAGTACGGGTTACCCTTTGCTCTTTACTAAAATAGCGGTTGGCATATTGGTTATCTTTTACATAACGCCATGGCATGGAAAACTGAAGGTCGTTGCCAAAATGGGTACGAAAATCAGGCGCCTCATTTATGGTGTCGCGCTCTTGTGGCGTTAACCAAAAATTTTCAGCATCTAAATAAATTGCTCCTGTCGCCGCCCAATAAAAAGAAGGGCGTATATCATAAGAAATGACAATGGCGGTGGTTGCCCGAAGTAATCGTTTAAAGTCATTATTATCATCATTGTTAACGAGAAAATCTTTAAAGCGATCTCCCATCCATTGATGTGATACAACAACTCGGTCCATAATGTTGTTTACTGAAAGGGATATGTTTTCTTGAGCCAGTAAGGGTAAGTTAGCTAAGGTACAAGAGCTACTTAAAGTATTGCTATAAGTACAATTGACCAAGCTTTGGGCATAAGGAGTGTTACTATTATAAGGAAAAGTGCGAGCAACTCGCTCATCAAAATAGGCATTACTTGCTATTGCAGGTGCAGGTTCAACTAAAATAGCCACATGATCAGTAAACGTTTTTTCACCGTCAGATGCTGAAACTTCAAAATTAAGCAGTGTGTCTTTATTTACTTGAGGGGCATTGAAATATACCGTTAAATTTCCTTGGGTATTCGGTTCACTAAAGTTGACTTGTGGTCCTGAAACTTGTCGCCATTGCAATGTACTTGCGACTATAGAGGCACTTAACGTTGTGCGTAATGATACTTTATTGTCACTTAACACCGCATGACTTAGACGTGCCGCAATTTTATTTGCTGTTTCACTAATAGTGATTGATTGGCTCAATGTTTGGCTGGCGCCACCATTAACAGAAAAACTGACCATAAAACTGTAATCACCAGGTGTGTTAGGAGTAAAAGCGATTACCTTCGTATTTTTAGCCAATAAGGTGATGTTTTCACCCGCTGTTTGTAGCCAGTTAATTTTACTGAGCTTGTCGTTGGGATAAAATAAAATAAGCTCTACACTTTGTTGATTTGATAAGTGGGTGTCAATAACGATTATTTTATTTATATCTAAATTTCCATTCGCAGCGATCTCTTTAGTTGAATGGCCATTACAAGCCGTTAAGCCTAACCCTGTTATTAATATAATAGAATAAATGGATAGTTTACTGACTCGTTGGTTCTTAAACACCATTTCACTCCTTAAAATACTTAAAATACTTAAAATACTTAAAATACTTAAAATACTTAACATATGAATAACAGGTGCCTTATTTTACTGTAAATTTTATTTATCTTACTTCTTTTTTCTAATACTAAGACCGAGCTCTTGTCCTCTATATTTAGCATAATAACTGCAGCCCAAAAACATCATGGTTGCAAAAATAAGCTCTAGTATTGCCCAGACCATATCGTTTGGTAATATCCATAGTGTGGTTAAACTATGTAAGAAATAAATAAGTACAATGAAATTTGCCCAAGCATAAGTAAATGGGTTGCCTTGTAACAGCCCTTTTAACGGAAACAGTAACGGTAAGATAAATAGTAATAGCGTTGTTGAAGCACTTAACCCCTCACTAGGAGATAATACTAATAACCATAAAGGCATAAAAAAAAGTAAAGAAAAATAACCGAATAGTGCTATTTTTTTTAAATTATTGGTGGAAATTTTTTGTTTTTTCATTTGTTAGAATTACCTATTAAATTAGCATAAAGCCAAAACATTTTCTGGTGGGCGACCAATAATGGCTTGATTGCCATCACTAACAATAGGACGCTCAATCAGTTTAGGCGTATTCATCATTGCCTCAATTAGTTGGTCATCATTCGCGCTGACTAAATTTTGTTCTTTGAATTCAGCTTCTTTTACTCGCATCATATCGATAGGTTTACATGAAAGTAGTGATAAAAGCTGTTCAATTTCTACTTGAGTTAATGGTTGCTTAAGGTACTCAACAATGGAGAGTTCTTTATTGGAGTTTTGTTGGATTAACTCAAGTGTTTGACGACTTTTGGAGCACCTTGGGTTGTGATAAATAGTTAACATATGTTTGTTTCTTTTAGTAAGTTTAATAATTAATGGTAAATAAGTAATTTTGGCTATAAGCGTTTTAACTTATTTTCTAGTTCTTGAAGTTGTAAAATACGTGCTTTAATCCGTTTTTGTAGCAATGGCTGTTCTTCTACTAAGGTGTAACTGGTTTGTAATTCATCTACTGCTTTATTATAAGCACCAAGTAAAGCAAGTACTTCAGCTTTAGCTGTATGCATTAAGCCCTTTTTATCTTGTTTTCGATAAACGGTGGTTAATATATCATAGGCAATGAAGTTATTAGGATTAACGAGTAAAAAGTCTTGTAGTACTGTGGCGGCTTGCTCATAGTTGCCAGCGCTTAATAACGCGTTGCCATAGTTCAGGCTGATGACCTGATTGTTAGGCATATACAATGCTAAATTAGCCAACATAGTTAATGCTTGATCATGATCTTTTAATGCCAAATAAACATCGGTAAGGACATCGATATAAAATAGGTTATGTTGATCCTGACTTTTTAACGATTCAAGCAGTTTTTTGGCTGGTTGATATTGTTTATTTTCAAAATAAGAGATGGCTAAGCCATATTCAGCTGCTGCTTTTAGTGTGTATTTTTTCTTAATCAATTGTTGTTTGAAATAACTTATATTGTCTTTTGGTTTACCTTGATAACGCGCTTGAATTCTAGCTTTAGCTAATTCAAATTGTAAGCTTGGTGCTAACTTTTTAGCAGGATAATTGTGCGCACGTTGTCTTGCATCAGCGATTCGAGACTCAGGCAAAGGGTGAGTTAATAACATGGCAGGAGGTTTACTTGCATAGCGATATTTTTCTGACATTTTACCAAAAAAACTGGGTGCCCCCTGAGGATCAAAGTTACTGGTAGCTAAAAGTGCAATGCCAACTCTATCAGCTTCTTTTTCATTGCCACGGGTGTAATTGATGCTAGCTTGTTGTGATGCCGCCATTGAAGCACTCAATGCCGCCATGCCAACCGTAGGGTTTACTAAGGCTAATAAAATACCTGATATCATGCCTGTCATTGATAATGTTTGGCTTCTACTCTGGGATTCTAATCGGCGTGCTAAATGACGTTGAGTGACATGAGAAATTTCATGAGCAATAACAGAAGCTAGTTCACTTTCATTGTCTGCTGTTGTTAGTAAGCCACTATGAATACCAACATGTCCACCGAAAAAGGCAAAGGCGTTGAGTTCGTTATTATTGATTAAAAAAAACTTGAAGGCGTAATTAACATCTTGAGCATTTTTGATTAATTGATTACCTAAATGATTAATGTATTCAATTAATACCGGGTCTTGAATTAATGGTTGGCTAGCGCGTAATTGGCGCATCATGGCTTGACCTATTTGCCGCTCCTTATCTAAAGAAAGGACACTAAAGCCTGAAATGCCTATTTCAGGCAGTTTGTTTTTATTATTCTGACCATTGGCCTCAACATTAAAAGAGCATGTACTTGCTATCATTACTGTTAATGCACAAGCAAGAAAAAAGGGTTTAATAGTAAACAATACGGCTTCCTGTTATCAAATAAAGGCTAAGAATAAAATAGAGACTAAAAAGAAGTCGAAAATAAAAGGCTAATTATTAGAAAGCTTTTGAATAACGTCACTATTTAGTATATTACCACTTTTTCGATCAATTTCTTGATAGAACTTGGCAATGCTATAACCTTCGACATCAACAAGGTCAAAAGATTCGTATAATATTTTAATTAATGTTTCAATTTGATAATAAAAATATGGACTTAAGCTAAATTTTTTCATCCCCACTTTGATAAGTCAATATTAAAAAAGCAACTCAGTTGCTTATTCTAAATAGCATGCGCATATTTTATCGCGGCTATGTTAATGAAGTATCGTCAGAAAACTAACCCAATGTAACTTTTTAAGGATGTTACTCTCTCTTAAATTAAGGTTTGTAGCTAAGCTACTCATTTAGTTTTATTTTCCGCTATTTTAATCGCAAGAGTTAAGATAGTATGTCAACAATAATTGTCTCAGATTACCTTGTAAAAAAAAAGGTATATGTAAGAAATATAAAATGATCTTCGAATATGATGCCAGTGACGAAAAATGTCCTCTGCCATTGGTTAACTTACGTTTACGTTTACAAAAAATGCAAATGGGTGATCTTTGTATTTTAACCATTGCAGATAAAGGTTCGATTAAAGATATCCCTAAACTGCTTTACAAGCTAGGTTATAGTTATAACCAAAGTCTTATTGACAATGGTAGGGTTAAAATTACCATATCAAGTTAAGATAACTCATTTCAATAGTAAAATAGGATAAATATGTTTAAGTTGTTCCGCAACTGGTATACGCGTAATTTTTCAGACCCTCATGCAGTGACATTAGTGGTGATCTTGGTATGTTCATTTTTATTCATTGCCTTTTTTAGTCAATTACTTATGCCCGTATTAGTGGCTTTGTCGATCGCTTTTTTATTAGATTTACCCGTAAATAAAATGGTCAATCTTAACTTCTCTCGCACAGGGGCTACTGCGTTAGTTGTTGCCGCTTTTGTTGGGGTTACATTAATTTCAATGTTTGGTTTAATGCCGATTATTTGGAAACAAAGTAGTAATTTATTACAAGAAGTACCTCAAATGATATCGCAAGGTCAGCAGTATTTATTAACATTACCTGAACAATACCCTGATATTATTCAGGCGTCTCAAATTGAAACCTTTATTGCTTCAATTAAAGATAAACTGCTTGATTGGGGAGAGTTAGCGCTGAAGGCTTCTTTAAATTCTATATCCGATTTAGTTGCTTTAATGATTTATCTTATTTTAGTGCCATTAATGGTGTTTTTCTTTCTCAAGGATAAAAATGATTTACTGGCTAGTGCGACTCTTTTTCTACCAAAAGAGCGCCGTATGGCGACACAAGTTGGCAAAGAAATGAATCAGCAAATAATGAATTATATTCGTGGTAAAGTGATTGAAATTTTAATTGTTGGCATTTCGACAACCATAGCTTTTATTCTACTTGATTTACAATATGCGGTTTTATTAGGCGTATTAGTAGGTTTGTCAGTGTTAGTACCTTACGTTGGCGCAACGATAGTCACTATTCCTGTGTTTTTAGTTGCCTTGTTTCAATTTGGTTATAGTAACGAGTTAGGTTATGTGATGTTGGCCTATGGAGTCATTCAAGCACTTGATGGCAATGTTATTGTGCCATTATTATTTTCTGAAGCGGTTAATTTACACCCGGTTACCATTATCATAGCGGTTATATTTTTTGGTGGTTTATGGGGTTTTTGGGGAGTGTTTTTTGCTATTCCATTAGCGACTTTAGTGAAGGCTGTTATTAACGCGTGGACTTATACCACAAAGGTAGAGCAAGAGGCTTAATTGTTTCTAAATACAAGCACAGTAAGTGTAAAGAACTTCCCTTACCGTGCTTGGTTACATTATTTAGCTAATTCATTTAACATATCAAGTACTACTTGATGATGTTCTTTAGTTTTGAATTTATTAAAAACATGGCTTATTTGTCCATCTAAACCAATTAAAAAGCTTAAGCGGTGAATACCATCGTATTCCTTACCCATAAACTTCTTCAAGCCCCAAACACCAAAATCATCAGCAACCTTATGATCTACATCAGACAACAAGGTGAAGTTCAATTCATCACGCTGACAAAATTTTGCTAAACGCTTAGGTTCGTCAGGAGAAATACCAAAAACCACTGTGTTTAACTCATTTAATTGACTTTGGCTATCACGAAGACCTTGTGCTTGTACTGTACAACCTGGTGTCATCGCTTTTGGGTAAAAGTAAACTAATACCTGTTTTTTGCCAATAAAATCAGCTAAAGCTACGGCATGTTCATTTTCATCATTTAGGGTAAATAATGGTGCTTTATCACCGACGGTTAGGGTATTCATATATTTCCTTTCGTTTTTAATTCAGTAATTATTTTTATGTGAGCTTTCTCTAATGTAGCCACATTCACTTGCTAATTTAGTTAATTAACTAACACAACTTGTTGTATCGGATCCCATGGCGGTTAGGACTAAATATTGAGACATTAAAACACCTAAATTGATGGGAGAAAAGTATTATAGCGTATACAAGTAAGAAAAAATATTGAATGACTTGTGTTTGCAAAAACAGCCAAGTACCATGGTGCGCTAATAATAGGTATCAAATTGAACCAAATACGATTTGAGTTACCTAATAAATACTAATTTTGTAAATCGTTTTTCTCAGGAGTTTTAATGAGTCGTCAATTGTTTTATTTTTCTGTGCTTAGTTTGACGCTGTCAGCATGTAGTAGTGTTGATAGTAAACGTGCACAGGGAAATTTTGATTATGCAAAAAAGCATGAATCTAAAGCGTTTATTGTTCCTAAAAATTTAGACAAACCAGCAACACAAAAAGAATTTTTAATAACGAAAAAAATAAATTATCAAGGCTCTCTTGGTGAGAAAGTAGATATAAGAGCACCATCTTTAGTTTTGCCAATTGCGGCATCTTCTCGTGTTATTGCTGGCACTCATGAAGCCATTATTTGGTTTGATAAAACAATTGAAAATAAAGATTTATTGGTTTTTATTCAAAATGCACTTGTTAGCCAATTAAAGTCTGATGATGTTAGTTATGAGGTTGTCGATTCATCATCTCAAGATGAACCAGGAAGTAAAAAACAGAGTAAAACTGAAATTTATGAATCTGATTGGTATCATAGTGAGATAGTAACGGGCTGGTTATTTACTGATATTGAATCATCGACAAGTATACGTTTTCGTTATGAGTTTTTCCTTAAGCCTCATGGGCGAAGCGTATCATTAAAAGTTTCATTAATCGATTATATTAAAACCGATAATGACGGCGGTAGTAAGACGATAGATCCTATTGATAAACAGCGTGCTGAAATGCTAATGCTTAATGAGGTTGTTGCTCAAGTCGATTATAATTATCGTTTACAACAACGTGAAAACCGTTTAATGCGGGCTAATCAGAAATTGGTCGTTTTAGGTGAAAATAGTGAGGCAGAGCCAGCTTATGTTGTCGAAATGGGATTGAATAACCTTTGGGACAACATGCCTATTTTCTTCGAAAAACACGGTTTTACTATTAATGATTTAAACGAAAGTAATAAAACTTATTATGTAGCCTTTATTAAACCTGAAACAAGTATTTGGGATACTATTTGGGGGGATGAAGGGCCGGTTATTGAAGTCAATGATGCTAAATATCAATTTGTGCTTGCTCCACTTGATGATAAGGATCAACAAACATCAGTTAGTATTTATAATGCTGATGGTGAGCCTTTACCATTAGAAACGTTAGAGCGAATTTTCCCTGTAATGGAGACAGGTTTATCTTTTAGATCTTTTTATTAATTGATAAATTTTAAATTTTAAAAAACGCCGACTAGTTGGCGTTTTTTTATGGCTTTATTTAGGAAGTTACTGCTACTTTTTAAGTTTGTTTTTATCTAGGGTAGGCATTTTATGATCTGTTTTATTATTTCTTGGCAGCGTTTCTTCGAGATCATTTAAGTTTTTTTTGCGCATTCTCTGGTTAGTGTTTTTTTGAAACGTACTAAAATTACCTACAATTATTACAAAAGCAATGGTAATCATTGCGTAAGCGATCCAGTTATCCATGAGTTTTCCTATTTTGTTTTGTAGCCTTCTGATACCCGTCAGACTAACTAAGTGATCATTTAAAATGGCTTAAATACTTAATCGGGTATTTACATTATTAATATAACGTTTAGCTATCTCGGTTAAATTATCAATAATTACCATTTTACCAGCAATATCCGTGCTTATTAAACACGCTTGTAATGCTTGGAGTTTAAATGTTGCTTGATATTGCGTTGCCAGTGGCGCAAAAGATAAATGCCATGGCTCTGCGGCAATGCCACCTCGATAACAGTCATAAGGTAAGTAAAAGCCAAACTCTGCTGCGTGTTGTGTAAGCCAAGAAGATAACGCAGCCATAGGACCTGATTGTTGATATTCCCAAGGCTCAAGTTGTAGTGATTCTCCGTTAGCTAATAAATTTGGTGCATAGACATCAATATCACAGCCCCAATGATGCCTACTCGCCCCAGGTAGTGCAGAATAAAGTAAAATTTCTTCTATGATTTGCCAGTCAGATAAACTGCTAATATCGACTATTTCCCCATTGGCTTTTTTAATAGCAGTATTTCCAATAAACTTGTTATTCCATATTTGTAGCTGTCGTTCAAAGGAGCGAAAACCACTGGCAATTTTTAGTTCTATTCCTGCTGTTTTTGCACTGTGTCGGAGTGCTTTAAAAGCCACGTTCATTTGTTGGTGAATGCCAATATTCGACCTCGATGACGTTTGACCCGGTGTTCTTTCATTATTTTGTGTTAAGCTTTGATTCGTTAAATAATGAATGTGTTGATCTGTTAAACCCAGCAATTGTTTATTTATATCACCTAAAATTGTTATATTATTTGTTGGCATAATTATTTCTATTTTTTACTAAAGAAGTACTTCTTTTAAACAAGCATAATAAATATCACATAGCTTATCTAAGTCATCACAAGCAACCGACTCATTTACTTGGTGTATGGTAGCATTGCATGGGCCTAGTTCGATAACTTTTGCGCCTGTCGGTGCAATAAAGCGACCATCAGAAGTACCGCCAGAAGTAGACAATACCGGTGGTATTCCTGTTACGGAGGTTACTGCGTTGCTTACCGAAGTTAAAAAATCACCTTTTTCATTGTTTAACTCAGTTATAAAAGGTTTACCATTAAAGGTCCATTTAATATCGTATTCTAGTTGGTGTTTATTTAAAATGGATTCTACTTGTTCTACAATGATTTGATCGGTTAATTCTGTGCTATAACGTAAATTAAATAGTGCGGTTAAATGTCCTGGAACAACATTGGTAGCACCTGTGCCTGAATTAATATTCGACAATTGAAAACTGGTTGCTGGAAAGTAATCATTACCATTATCCCAATGGATCTGGCTTAATTCAGTTAATGCGGGCATTGCGATATGAATTGGGTTTTTTACATGGTCAGGGTAGGCCACATGCCCCTGTTTACCCTTAATATCAACTTCAGCAGATATAGAGCCCCGTCGACCATTTTTAATGATATCACCTACTTTATTTGTGCTTGAAGGCTCACCAACAATACAATAGGTTATTTTTTCATTACGCGCTTCTAACGTATCAATGACGCGCGTTGTACCGTTAATAAAGGGGCCTTCTTCATCACTGGTGATTAAATAAGTAATAGCACCATTATATGATGGGTAGTCATGAACAAAGCGCTCTGTTGCTACAACCATAGCAGCAAGGCTACCTTTCATATCAGCAGTTCCTCGCCCATAGAGCATGCCATCAATTATTGTGGGTTCAAAAGGGGGAGTATTCCACAGTTCTAAATTTCCTGGTGGTACTACATCAGTATGACCCGCAAAGCAAAAGACTATTTCATCGGACTTTATACCACCATTACGACGTGACCATAAATTAGTAGTGTCTTCAAACATCATCGTTTCATTGATAAAGCCAAGCTTGGCTAAACGTTCTTTTATCAGCTGCTGGCAGCCGGCATCTTCAGGCGTAACCGATGGACGAGAAAGTAAATCTATGGCTAGTTCTATCACATTGCTTCTTGGGTTTTGCATATTAACTCTTTGCTTTTAATAGTGTGAATTAGGGCTAAATTTTATTGGAAAATTGCTTGATAGTTTTCAGTTTTAAAACCTAAGTGCAGTTGTGGAACACATTGAGAATCATCTGTTTCAATGAGTAATAAAGGGCGTTTTAATAAAGTAGGTTGGGCAAGTACTTGCTCAAAAGCAACCGCATTAGTTAAATTGTTTTTTATTTCACTGCTTAAATTTCGGTAAGTAGTACTACGCATGTTTAGTAGTGTGCTCCAATCATTTAATTCGACAAACTGGGCTAATAACTCACTGGTTAGAGATTGTTTTTTAAAATCAAAAAACACATAGTTAATGCCATTAGCTGTTAGCCACTTTTGCGCTTTTTTTACTGTGTCACAATTATTTATGCCATATAAAGTGATTGTTTTAGTCATATTTTGTGTGTCTCAGGAAAATTAATTATTAATATAAAAATTAGAAACTACTATAACGATTTTTATCAATTAACTCTAGAGAAGAAGAAAATAGATTATTCACAATGATATCCACAAAAGCTGTGGATATCATTGTGAATAATCTATGATTAAATACATAAGCGCTTGCTTTTTATCGTTATTTTTGATTGTGTGAAATTTGATTTATTGTCTTTAGATCTACTTTTTATCTAAACTATCGAGAAAATCAATTACATAACTGGGCACCCAGCAACTTACTCTGTTATTGACACAACGTGCACAGCATAGATGCTACGAAAACACCTTATCCGAGGATTATTATCAGTAAACTTACCCTATTACTTTTGCTATTAACAGGTAGCTGCTATAGTACGTATAAGGAATTTACGGTATTTATCTATGAATTTATCTGTAGTACAACTGATTAAATTAGGTCAGAAATATATTGATTTTTGGCCAGAAAAGGCAGAATTAGTTCGTTATTTTGCTGATTATCGAGCAGTGCAAAGTGCTCGTTTTTTTTGCCGCTATTTTCCTGCTTTGGCATTATTTATTTTTATTATGCAGCTTTATTTTTCATCAGGTTTTTTTCTTGGCTCAGGTAGTATCGCTAATGTATTAAATGCCTTACCAATTGCTTTGGTTTATGGATTATTTTTATTATCTATACCCGTGCAAGCCTTGGTGATTTTAGGCGTTAAAGCGGATAAGTTATTACCACCCACATTGGCCTCTTGGTATCGTAGTGGTTTAGAGAAAGCAAAAGAGCAGGGCAGTCAAAATAAACTAACAGACCTAGCAATTGCTAAACCAAGATATATAGATTTAGCGCAATTATTACAGTTAACCTATGCTTCTAGTAATAAACAGTAGCGCTAATCTAGCGAACTGAACTACTCATTTTAGGTGTTTATTTTTTATAAAGTCTTAGAATAAAATCAGCCTGACAGCTAAATTTACTCATCGCTTTAATTTCTTCGATTAACTGATTTGATGCTTTAAATGCAAAAGGTGTCATTGCTAATAAATTTAGCACATCATCACTGTGTTCAAAGTTCATTGTGTAAGTTAACTTTTGTTCTTCAACGAGCGTTAAATTATTAATTGGCGTTTTAGTTATATCGTGTTCATTTGCTTGTTGATAAATCAATTCTTTCAATTCAAATAAATGCTGCTCAGCAGGTGTTACAGTTAATAAGTACCCATTTTTTTGCAAAACTCGTGTGAATTCATTTTCTAAAATAGGGGCATAAACAGAGGCTAACCAGCCAAAATAGTTATCACTAAAACTTAGCTTAGATAAAGTACCCACGCTAAAGTGACATTTTTGATAGCGCTTGGCGGCTATTTTTATGGTTTCTTTTGCTATATCAACGCCATAAACTTGGTTATGAATAGTTTTGTGCTGATGAGTATAAAAACCTTCACCGCAACCCGCATCAAGTAATGGCGCATCACTTTGACCATATTGTTGATACAGTTCGAGCATTTTATCAACCAATGGTTGGTAAAACTGTTTATCAAGGAATGCGCGCCTAGCAATAACCATGTTTTTATTATCACCGGGTGCTTTTGAATGTTTAAATTGTACGGGTAATAAATTTACATACCCTTGTTTAGCTTGATCAAAACTGTGATTGTTTATACAAGCATAAGTTTTGTCAGTAAGCGTTAATGCTTGCTGACAAAGTGGACAAAGGTAATGAGCAGGTAATAATGACATGAATTTATCTTATTATTAGTCGGTAAATAGTTACCAGGTAAATCGGTCGGTAAGTTAGTCGCTAAATGTTGACCAAATTGGTGCATGATCAGAAGGTTTTTCTATACCACGAAGTTCATAGTCAATATCTGATTCGACACATTGCTCACTTAAGGTTTTTGTTGCCAAAACAACATCTATACGTAAACCACGGTTATCATCAAAGCCACGAGAACGATAGTCAAACCAGGAGTAACGTTCAGTACGCACTGGATGAAGTTGGCGGAAGGTATCAATAAAGCCCCAATCCATCAGTGTTTTTAACCATTCACGTTCTTCTAATTGAAATGAACACTTACCTGATTTTAACCAGCGTTTACGGTTAATTTCACCAATGCCAATATCTAAATCAAGTGGAGATATATTAATATCGCCCATGACAACGATTTGTTCATCGTTAGTATGGTGTTCATTTAGATAAGTCATTAAGTCTTGATAAAATTTACGTTTATATGGGTATTTAGTTTCATGAGTAATACTTTCGCCCTGTGGAAAATAGCCGTTAAGTACGGTGATTTTTTCACCTTTATCATTGGTTGTTTCTACCATGATCATACGTCGCTGAGCTTCTTCATCGTCAGTTGGAAAGCCTTTTTGAACCTTTCTCGCTTCTTTTTTGCATAACATAGCAACGCCATAATGCGCTTTCTGCCCATGAAAATATACGTGATATCCCATCGCTTCAACCGCTTCTAATGGGAATACTTCATCATGGACTTTAATTTCTTGTAAACCGATAATATCAGGCTGATGTTTATCAATAATTGCTTGTAGTTGGTGAAGACGAGCACGAAGGCCATTAATGTTGAAACTGATAATTTTCATATTATTTGAGTACTGAAGTAAAAGATTAATGAGATCTTGCTTGTTTGATAACTTACTCGCAAGTTATTTTTATAAAATTTTAATTGTGTCTATTATTTGAGCAAGTTCAACTCGTAACAACTAGTACTCTGTATTGTTACTGATCTGTAACTTGTTCACGCTTGCCTTACTGAAATAAGCACAAGAATAGGAATGGTTACTTAATTTCTATTTGAGGTAACCAACGACTCGTTACTTCCATCTCGTCAATATCATGAACGGTTATCGGTTGTTTTGTCTGATCTTCTGGCGGTGCTGCTAACAGATTAAGATCAAGTGCCATTGCGGTGCCTATTAACCGATCTGATTCGAGTTTAAAATCGTAATAGATGCCATTATAAAAGTTAGCGCCAAATTCAGAGTTCTTTTTATACATGAATAATAAATCATGTGATAGCCAGTTAAAATCTAATTTTGTTATAATTCTTGGGTTGTCGTATGGGTAGGCTAGGTGGCACCATAATTCAGGTCCTTCTAAGCATTTCATTTCTTTCATCGATAAAAAATAATCTTTGAATTCGCTATGTTTCAAATCAATTTGATAATGAATCGTGTCTTGTTGTGCTGAAAAATTAATAGAACCTATAAACAGCTTTTTACCTTTATTATCAAGTAAACTTATTTTTTTTGTACCCTGATAAAATGGTTCAGTATGAACGATAGTGCGCTGTTCAACACAAGAAACATTTATCAATGCGAGTAAAATCATTATGTGTTTATACATTCAAACCACCTTATTCAACATTGTGTTAGATAACTCTAATTGATTTATAGATTGTGTATATAGCACTTAAGGAGGATTTTATGATGCTTTACTAAATAATAACTTAAAATTATATAACCGTTTACCAATCAAGATACATTTTTCATGACGTCTTAGCTATTTATGATTAAGACGCTTTATGTATTAATGATAGATTACAGCCCATTATGGTATTGCACGTTGGTGGATTCTGGCACCAATTCGTTGAGAGTCGTTTGAATACTTAATTGTGTATCTGAACCGTTATTGGCATTTTCGTCTGCCTTAAGCAATTGTTCAAATTGCTCAATCAGTAGGGCTTTATCGGGGGGTGCTTTATCACCAGAGCCTATATTAGTTAAGTCGATCATAAAGCCATCATATAATTGGGCTAAATCGTTAATAATTTCCATATTTAAAAACTGATCATTATTATAAATACTTGGGTAACCGGCTTTTTGTTTATCAATAGCGAATGAAATACCTTTAAGATTGGTAATGCTGGTAGATTTATCACAAGAGAGCATACAGCCATTATCGATACGGGGTTTTTCACAACCAACACTTTGTTGGAAGAAACATTGTCTACTTGTCATTAATAAAATGGGGTGATAAATACTGTAAAACAATTTAAAGTTTTCAGGACGGGCAATTGTTTTCATTTGCTGATGATTTATTTCATTTGAAATAAACGCACCTTCACAATTGAATGCTTCTTTCATTGCCAATAGAGCATAGGAATTAGTGGTATTTAAGAATGGTCCCGCTATCCATTTTATGCCTAACTCAAAAGCACGACTTGCAATGCCGGTATTGTTAGTCACAATTAATTCAGGTTTAACTTGTTCCAAAATGTTTAACGCGGCGTCAAAATCCTTACCAATTAATACCGAAGGAAACCATGGGATAAGTCGTGGATTCTCATTAAAAAAAGCAACATATTTAGTGCAGTCACGCTTATAAGCGTCAGGTAATTTAAAGTAAATGTCTGCATCTGTCACATTGATTAAATTTAAGTCTAACTCATCACTAATTAATATTGATAGCTTTGCTTTAAGGTGACTTGTCGCTTCTTCATTATCTGTTTGTTTTGGATGGCGTACTAACTTAGGTAAAATGACTTCAAGGTGTAAAGGGATATTATCGTTTAATTGTAATGATAATTCATTTTTGAGAGCAGTAAGGTTCTTAAAAGGGATATTCACACCTTCTGGAATGCCATCAAGGTTTAATTCAGTTAAATTAAATTGTGAATTATTAAAGCCTTTAAAGCGTTTTTTAATCGCCTCTTTATCAATACAATTTTTATCACTCGCTACTAACAAATTATGTGTAGGGATAACAATTGTTTGCTCTTCAGTGGTTGTTTTACCTGCTGTGTAGTCTTGAGTAATTGCTGTTAGTGTTAATGGGCTGCCAACTTCACCTGTAAAGGTGAGCGATAAAGGACGTTTATCTACACTTAAGTGCTTTATTTTGTCATTTACAGCAATATTTATTTGTGTTTTTTCATCACTTAGGTTTTGTTCTACCTCATGAATTTGCACAACAGAAATTGCGTTACTTTGATCAATAGCGTGATATTTTGAATTATCTCGTGGGTTTTCAATAAACATTGACTGATTTAAATCGCCACGTAAAAAACTATTGGTTAAATCACGATTAAATACTTTATAGAGTCGTTCACCATCTTCTAATAATTTACCTGTTTCAACAAAACCATCAATTTGTTTACGGAAACTATCAATTACCGTATGAACATAACTAGCGCCTTTAATGCGGCCTTCCACTTTAAATGAGTGAACACCGGCATCAATTAATTCTGGCAAGTCGAAAAAGGCTGAGTTGTCTTTGATGTTTAATGGGAAGTTATTACCGGATGGCGTTGTTTCATACTCTTCACGACACGCTTGACTGCATCGGCCTCGGTTTCCTGAATTACCGACACTGGCTGAGGTTGAATAACATAACCCTGAAAAAGCGACACATAATGACCCATGTACAAATACTTCGGTCAATACATCATGTTTTTGAGCAACAGCAGTAACGGCGGTAATTTCTCTTAAATTCATTTCTCTTGATAAATTTACACGTGAAGCACCTAACTTTTTAAGAAAAGGAATTTGGCCAATATTATGCGTTGTTAATTGGGTAGAAGCGTGAATGTCTAGCGTAGGAAAATGCTTATTTAAAATATAAAGCAGTCCTATATCTTGAACGATAACACCGTCGAGTGTGGTATTGACTAGCTTACTTAATAATTTAGCTAGTGATTTAAATTCACGCTCTAATATAATAATGTTTAAGGTTAAAAATATTTGGCAGTCATACTGATGCGCAAGCCGAATAACGCCTACCAGTTCATCAAAAGAAATATTAGCAGCGCGGTTTCGCGCGTTAAAAGTGTCTAAACCACAATAAACCGCATCGGCACCCGCAATGATTGCTGCTTTTATTGCATCTATATCGCCACCTGGGGCTAACAATTCAATTTTAGAACTCATCTATACAACTTTAGCCAATAATTAAGGCAGTTAAATTTCAAAGGATGTGATTTTACGCATATATTTAGCCTATGAATACAGTTAAAGTATTCTAAATACAAATCATTCCAATTTAAGTGGGGTGAAAGCATCGTTAAAGTAGTAATATCTGCATCTTAATGGCCTCATGTTAACTCACTAACCATAAAAACTAAGCACAACAACTTTTATAAGTAATTCACTTAATGAGCATCTATTTCATGACAAATGCATTTACAGATGAATACAACTAATGATAAATACTGATTCCACTTTACCTATTCTTTATTCGCTAAGAAATTGCCCTTATGCCATGCGCGCTCGCATTGCTATTTTTAAAGCGAAGCAACCCGTTATGCTACGAGATATTGTTTTAAGCAATAAACCTAAAGAAATGATAGTCGCATCGCCTAAGGCTACCGTGCCTGTTTTAGTGTTAACTAACGGCACTGTCGTAGAAGAAAGTTTAGCGATAATGTTATGGGCGCTTAATAAAACTGACCCTGATGATTTATTACAAACTAACAATGAGCATGGATTATCAGACATGCTTAATTTAATAAACTCATTCGATCATGAATTTAAGGTATGTTTAGAGCAATATAAATGTGCCAAACGTTACCGAGAAACTAATCTTATTGAATGCAGAGAATTGTGTGAGCAGTTTATTCAAACATTAGAAAATCGTCTAACCAGTCACCATTTTTTAATGTCAAACACAGAGAGCCTTGCCGATATTGCTTTGCTCCCATTTATTCGTCAGTTTGCGAGAATAGAGCGCCAGTGGTATTTACAATCACCATATCCAAAAGTGAGACAGTGGCTTAATAATTACTTACAAAGCCCAATGTTTACGAAGGTGATGGCAAAATACCCATTATGGTTAGATGAGCATAAAGTGGTTTTATTTGGTGACGAAGATAGGTAAATAATTTAATAAACCTGCCTCTGTTATCAACGATGCTAACTTTAACACATACCTAAGTAGCGCTGAACATCCATTGCTCTACTTTCCCATGATTCATTAATGACGGAGGTTTTTCTAGTTTTTTTCACTTGAGTGATGGTAAGTAAATCACTCATGTTTTCAAGGTTATCAAAGTTAACAGTAGGGGCTATTTCAGCATTTGCTAGCAGTATAGCTTGATAAAATGGTGTGGCTGCATTAGCAATGTGCAGATGTTTTCGATACCCTTTTAAGGCATTGAAATCAGTAGTGACCACTGGCGTCCCGCTAGCTATATACTCTCTTAACTTTAAGGGATTACACATTTGTATTTGTTTATTATTTAGGAAAGGTAGCATAGCAACATTCCAGTTTTGTATGTACTTAGGTAAGTCATTATGAGGCCTAGAACCTAAAAAATAGACCGTAGAGAACTGTTGTAGTTTATCTACATTACAGTCAACTTTACCGATAAAAACAAAATGCCAATGAGGTAATGCCTTAATAGTTTGCACTAATAAATCTTGATCTAACCAAGCTGAAATACTGCCGTAAAAACCCGCGATAGGCTTACCTTGCGGTAAATCATAAGGAGTATTCTTAATCTTCTGACTAAACAGTGAAAAGTTGACACCATGCGGAATATTAACGGCTTTATTACTAGGAAATTTATCGAGCATCTTTTCACTGGCAGTAAAAATATAACTAGATTTTTCAACTAACTCCTTTTCTTTTTGAGATACAAATTGGTGATCAACACCAGTAAGGCTATTAAAGTCATCTCCGCAATAATATACGCAAGGGGCTTTGCCAAAGAGTGTTAAATAATCAACTGAAGTTGGTAACGATGTCCAAATAATAGGATCTATTATCGCAAGCTTTTTACATGCTAACTTGAGTTGCCCCTTTAAAATAATCTTACTCAGCGTTAAAGAAAACCAGCTATTTGCACAGGGGATAACTAATGGGTTTATAATGATAAAGTGACTGTTGGTGTTGTTATCAGTGTTATGGCCATCTTTAGCTTTATTGTTCTCTTTAGTGTTAGTAGGTTGATTAACAATGAAAGACTTTACTTTGTTAAAAAGCCTTACCAAGTCATGGCATGTTAGTTTTGGCTTTCTTAGGCCAATTGAATTAAGCCAAATAACCGGTCTAGTTTGACCAAGCACTTTCACTAGATGCTGAGTTGAACTAGGATGCGCTCCCCAGTCTTCTCCAAAAACGATTAGCGGCCTATTTTTATTAGATGCTACTAAAGGCTTTAACGGTAGTGAATTAATCATGACTTTCATCCTCAATTGATTTTATAACTTTTGCTGGTACCCCCGCCGCGAGCACAAAACGGGGCAAATTCTTAGTGACTACGCTTCCTGCAGCGACAATAGTGCCCCGACCAATGGTTACGCCAGGCATTACTTTTACTCCAGTGGCTAGCCAAACGTCGTCTTCTAAAATAATATCACCGACTTGTGAGTCTTCATCGGGCTTACCTAAAGCGCGCAACTTTGCGTTAATAGGATGCCCAGGATAACCCGCTAAATAACAATCACCGGCAATGCGAACATTATTGCCAATGGAAATAGACTTACCGACCGATATTGAGGTACGCCAACTTATATCAACATTATCACCGATTCTTAATTGAGGAATGTTATGTCCGACAGCACGTCCACTAATTGTTGTCATGGCGGCCCATCTGACCTTATCTCCCATGATAATGTCTAGGCTGCCAATGACGACGGGTAACCCGCCATATAAATAAAGCTGTTTTGGGTTGTTTTTAAGTCTAGATTTAATCAAAGGAGTGTAATAAATAATGCGCAGTACATCAGAAATTACATGTTTTATTACGAGGTGAACGAAATAAAGTAGTTTAAATAGAAAGGGGATGTTTGGCATCTCTATAGCTTTAGTTTTAAACCATAGTGTTTTTATTAACCGTGCTAAAAAGCTATCACTGGTTTTAGCCCACTGCTTGGTGTGATTGATGTTAAAAGTATTCATTCAACTGTCACCGATTTGGCTAAGTTTCTGGGTTGGTCAATATTTTTTCCTAGTATCTTAGCACTGTATAAGGCGAGTAATTGCATCGGGATAACACTAATTATGGGGAGTATAGATTCAGGTATTAGGGGTAGTTCAAAGAATTCATCTTCTTGCAAGTTAACATATTCCCTAATACTACTATCACCTATGATAAAGAGTGGAGCATTTCGGGCTTGTACTTCTTGAATGTTTGAAAGCAATTTATCAGTTAGATTATTTTTAGGCGCAATAACCACTACAGGCATTTTTTCATCAAGCAAAGCGATTGGCCCATGTTTTAATTCACCAGCGGCATAAGCTTCGGCATGAATATAGCTAATTTCTTTCAGTTTTAACGCACCTTCTTGTGCAATAGCGGTGAGAGCACCACGACCAAGAAAAAGTATGTTTGAATAGTTAGATAACTTTTTAGCCATCATTTTCATATCAGTACGGTTCTGTAAGATTTTCTCTATGATATAAGGTAATTGCATAAAATTAAGTGCTAACTCTTTTAACTCAGAAGGCTCTATGAAGGATCTTTGTTTTGCAGCCTCCATAGCTATTTTATAAAATATGGCTAATTGACAGGTAAATGCTTTAGTGGAAGCAACACCAATTTCAGGGCCCGCATAAATTTCAAAGGTGAATTTTGCTTCTCTCGCTATGGTACTGTTGGCCACGTTTACTAAGGCGAGTGTTTGCGCACTTTTACTTTTTGCATAACGCAATGCGGCTAAAGTATCAGCTGTTTCTCCAGATTGTGAGACAAAAATAGTCAATTCATTGTCAATGATAATAGGTGAACGATAACGATATTCTGAGGCTATATCTATTTCAACTAATATATTGGCGTACTTTTCAAACCAAGTTTTTGCTACAGAGGCTGCATAATATGAGGTGCCACAGGCAATAATGGTGATTTTATTCAAGTCCTTAAAATTAATTGCTGAATATTTATCATAATAATTATTAACCGACAATTTTTTAAGTAAATCCACTTGCTCAAAAATTTCTTTTTCCATAAAAGAGCTATGCTCTCCTTTTGATATGACTTTTGAGCAATGTTTATTATTAACATAATGAATTTTCGTATTGAGTGATCGACTACACAGCTTTATTTCGTGGTTATTTAGCGTTATTAATTGGTTATCTTTAGGATAATATATCTTGCTACTATCAGCGCCTAAACCCATGGCATCTGAAGCCATATAAGCACCATTATTACCTTGTGAAATAACTAAAGGACTGCCTTGCTTAATTGCATAGAGATTATTGCTAGTGCCATTAATTAGAATACCGAGGGCGTAACTACCCTTTAATTGGGTGATAGTTTTCTCGATTGCCTCTTCCGGAGACATCTGCTGAGCAAGGTAGTGGTTTATTAAATGAGGTACCACTTCACTATCGGTTGAACTATCAAAGTGATGGCCCCATTGCATTAATTGTTGCTTTAGCTGTAAGTAGTTTTCGATAATGCCATTGTGTACAACAGATACTTGCCCACATTGATGAGGATGAGCGTTGGTTACATTGGCTCTGCCGTGTGTTGCCCAGCGCGTATGGCCTATGCAACACTTCCCCTCTAGCGATTGCATTGATAACCTTTCTTTTAAGTTGTTAAGTTTACCCTGTGCTTTTATCGTTTGAATTTTATTGTTAGATAATATTGAAATACCTGAAGAGTCGTAACCGCGATACTCAAGTCTACCTAAACCCTCTAATACAGGCTCTATTGCTGATTCTGTTACTGCACCAATAATTCCACACATAAACAGTCCTCTTTATATTGTTAGTTTACTTATATATATTGTTGTTGCAGTTATTAGGCCAGAAAATATATCCCAAAAAATCATATAGATATGATTATGAATATATAGTTTTTGCATTTTGAAAAGAGGTTCTTTGCCAATTAGAAATACATTTAAGAATCTGAGAATCGCAGAGTATTTTAACGAGTACTGTCATTACTGATATTGTTCAATAATTGATGAAAGTTTAACGGCTTGTTTTTCAGCGCTATATAATTGCCGCACTCGATCGTAAGCATTGTTTTTCATAGTTTGAATATCCCAAGCCGACAGCCCATAAAATTTGATAATTGCCTCGGCTAATTTGACCGGATTTTTAGGTGGAACCTGTATACCGGTAGAGCGGGTAATAAACTCTTTGCACCCCATAAAATACGTTGTGATCACAGGTAACTTTAAAGCCATTGCTTCTTTGACGACAACCGGCCCTGTATCTCTATCGCCGTTACTCGCAAGTTCAAAGGGTACGATCATCGCATCATAATGGTGGTTATTGCTAATAAACCAAGACGATTGTTTTGCCCCTAAAAAATTAACATGTTCAGTTAATTGATGAGCATCAGCAAACTGCAGCAAATCACTTTTAAGTACGCCATCTCCCACTAAATCAATCACTGGACGTTTAGTCTTTGGTAAAAGCTTCAACGCATGCAACAAAGTAAATAAACCTTTAGTTTCACAAAGTCGGCCAATAAACAGTAATTTATTCTTTTTGCATTGCACATTGCGAATGCTTTCTGTAGTTGTCGCATTTTGCTCAGTCATTGGTGAATGATTATTACTAAACCTATCAAGTTCAACCCCACAATAAACCAGTGAAACTGCAACATTAGGCGCTAAATTCTTGAAGTCATTAACCATGTCTTGGCAAACTGCAATGGCAAAGTCCACTGCATTTAACTTTAGTTCTAAATCTTGGGGAGTTGCATAAATATCATAACCATGCGCTACAAATGAAACGGTTGCACCACACAGCCTGGCAGCTACAATCGCGGTGGCTGCAGATCCTTGAGCAAAGTGTGCATGAAAATGGGTGCAGTTATTTTTTTTTGCAAGATAAACAAGCTTTAAAGCATTAGCAATCAGAGAATTAAATGGTAATCCTTGCTGCAGAAAAGAAAATTTTATTGCCTTTAACATCCCTAAATCTATGTACGCTAAGCCTTTAAAAGCACACAGTTTTGAATGCTCAGATAGAAATAAAGTGCAGTCTTTAAGTGCTTGATCTTGTGCTTGATACTGACCTTGATGGCGATGAAAAGCGATCGGCTGAATATCATGTCCACACAATTGCATATTACGCATTTCAGTCCCAACAAAGGTTTCTGATAAAACGGGATAACTAGCCAATACATAAGCTATTTTTTTCATAGAACTACCTATTATTATATTTAAATATCAACTGTTGATATTTAAAAAAACTGGCATATAAAATGCTTTTAAATCTTAAAAGGGTAAAGCAAATTTAATGCCACTACGTACAGTAATTAATGAGATATTGATATGATAAAGCCACAACAAGCGATTAAAAACACTTTTGGTACAGGTCATATAATTGAGCATCATGATGGGAGAAGTGAACCTGTAGTATCAATTATCATCCCAACAAAAAATTGTTTAAAATTCTTACCTATAGCTATTAAAAGCATTCAAAATCAATCTGTTGATGAGGTTGAAGTTGTAATTATTGATGATGGTTCAACAGATGATTCCTGGACATACCTCACTTTAGCTGCGTTATGTGATAAAAGAATTTGTCCTTTTAAAATAATTGATGGAGGTAGTGTTTCCAAAGCAAGAAATTTTGGATTAGATAAAGCGCAGGGAAAATATATTGCGTTTTTAGATGCGGATGATTATTGGTTGCCACATAAACTTGATAAGCAATTAGCGTTTCATAAAAAACACCCAGAGATCACATTAAGTTTTTGTAATTACGTGCACTTTAATGAGGGAAATAAATTTATCGGAGATTGTTTTGATTATTGGCCTTTGTTTAATAAATATATTAATCACTCTAAGCAAGTGGGCTATCAAATTATTCCTAAACAAGGGGCTGCAATTATTTATGCTGAAAATGTGATTGGTACCTCGGGTGTATTACTCAATAAAGAGGCCATAACCTCCTCGGTCAAATTTGATGAAAAGCTCACTTCCGCAGAAGATTGGGATCTTTGGCTAAAAATCGCTTTATCTGGTCCAATAGGATTCACCAAAAGTGTTGATCTGGCTTATTTGATGCGTGCAAATTCAGAGAGTGCAAATGTCAAATTACGTTTATTGCAAACACGAAAAATAATGCGACGCTACGCGAGGGACATTTTTAATATTAAGCCTATTGCACTAATGCAATGTACCGCTAGGTTATTTGTAGGTTACGCTGAATACCACAGAAACACTTCTTTTAGTCAACAGCAATCCACGCTCAAGTTTACTAATGTTTTACGGTCATGTGGGTGTCATAGCATCGCATTTTTATTATCTCCCTCAATACGAGTATTAAAAGCTTTATTAAGTGATGTAAAAAACTTGATTCTACCTAGTAAGACGTGAGTTAACGAGTACAACATATTATAAGGCGGGCTAATCAGCGGCAACCTCTTAAGTCGACTGTCGATGATAACTTAGGTGAATTCAGGCGAATCTTGATTATTTACCTTGTGCGATCGTATATGATAAGCCTTTATGCACTCATTTGCCCAAACCAGGTGGCGATTACAGCGGCGCTAATTGCCGAATATAAATAACCAAACTTGTAGGGAAGATAGACCTTTTTTTGACTGTAGTAATAGAAAAGCCACATGCGCAGAGCATTAGCAGAAATGAGCGCGGTAAGTGCACCTTCTATCATAAATAGCGGCACCAAAATAACCAGTAAAACTGCACCGAATCCGCAGGACACTAAATTGAGGTTCATTTGTAACCGAGAACTTTTTTCTACAAAACAGCCAAGGTTAAACAACTCAGATAACATCTTTAATAAGGTACAAAGTAATAGCCAAGGTAAGATACCAATAGCATTATGATAAGCTATTGGTGTTAAATGCTGAATTAATAACGGTCCTAATAAACCAAGGCCACCACACATAATGACTGAAATTATGGCACCAACCACAGCAAAGTGTGCATTGATGTTTTTACCATCATGCTGTTTAAGTACCGAAAATCGCTTAGGATGCCACCATAGTGTAAAAGGTTGGGTAAGTAGAGTAGGGATTAAAGCGAACTTAATTGCGATAGCATACGAAGCAATTTCTGTGGTACCAAACTGTTCGGCGAGTAACCACCGGTCCATACCTGACAAGGTAAATGCCGCAGCACCACTAATAAAAATGGGCCCTGCATAAGTAAGGATACTTTTAATCTGTTTTATTGAAAATTTAATTTTAGTTTCTTTAAATTGAATAACGCATAAAATTATTGCAACAATTACTGAGGACACCGCACCTGACGCTAAAATACTGCTAATACCCCAGCCATTGGTTAACCAATAAAAGGTGAGTGATACTTGTATCAGTACTTGGAACATCGAAATAGCAAAAAATAATGCTGCTCGTTCAGTGATCCGTAACCAGGCTAATGGAATATCAATCAAACCACCGACAGCCAGTGATATACCAAGTAAATAGAGTTCATTTTCTGTGATATTTCCCGGTAAATAAGGCAGTATATCTCTAGAAAAAAAATGGAAAATGGTATAGGACAAAAGTGCAATGATACCAGCCACTAATAAACATTCGGCTGCACGTTGTTGTTTATCTTCAATGCTGTCAGCTAAGCCGACAAACCGATATAGTGCTGCTCCTAAACCAAATGCTAAAACTATCGAGACTATATTAGCAAAGACGACTAAAATCTCTAGCCGACCATACTCTGAGGGCATTAAGTAACTGGTATAAACAGGCAGCATCACTAAAGAAATACCTTTCATCAGAAAAATACTTAGGCCATATAATGCTGATTGGTTTAATATACTTTTAGTTCTCCTATTTAACATGATAACCCTATCAATGCTTTACGGTAAACATTAAAAATCTGAGGAATAACAGCGTTGCTGGAGAAGTTATTTTTAATATGTGAATACGCAAATGAGGACATTTTTCTTCGTTGTTCCCTCGATAACATTTGTCCCTGTTTTATTGACTCGATAAAGGCTATTTCGTTATAGGGCGTTATTAACCAACCATTTAAGTTGTTTTTTACCACTGATGCAATGCCCCCAATATCAAAACTAATGACGGGAATACCTCTGACGAGTGCTTCAATCGCAACAAGTGGTAAGCCTTCTTCTCGACTTGTAATACATAACAAACTTATCTTTGACCAGTGCGGATTCATTGACGTAACATGGCCCTCTAATGTCACGTTACTCGTTGCTGTAGCGTTGATTTCGTCCAACATAGGGCCACTGCCGTATATTGAAAAATCGTATTGTGGTAACTGCTTAGCTAGACGAATAAATACATCTGGCCCTTTTTCGTAACTTAATCGACCGACAAACGCGACTTGTGTTGCTGGCGCGGCTGTTTTAAATAAGCTAGTGGGTAATTTTCTAGGTAACTCAACAAAGTTTTCAATGACTTCTGCGGTTAAATTAGCTGATTTTTTGATTTCTTCAGACACACAGATGCAAGGGAAGGAATGAGCCGTTATATGGTCAGCCCAACGATATAACCTCATTTTAATATTGCCTTTTTCACCCGAATGAAAGGTAGAAACAACCGCTTTTTTCGCTAGTTTGCAGGTGATTCGGCCAATAATTCCAGCTTTATAACCATGAGTGTGCACAAGATTAATGTTCAAATCTTTTAATAAGGTAAAGAGCGTTGTAAGACCACCGTCTAATTTTAATAGTATTGAACGAAGAAATTCATCTGATTCAAAGACAGGATGCTCACCATAGTTATTCAATAAAATAATTTGTACACTATGACCTGATGAATGAAGGCCTTTGGCAAGGTTAGCAACATGTGTTTCTATGCCGCCATAATTTTTACTATCAATCAGTAACGCTATGTTTATATTTTTAGTCGTCATAGTAAATCTCTTGCTCAACGTGTTATACGTTTAGGTTGCATAAAATAGGCCAGTTGAAAAAACACTTTAATACGGGTCTGAGGGCAGGTGTATCTAGAGAAATATATTTTCATTCGCTAATTGCAAAATATATACAGGTTGGCAAAGCAATTTAGTGCTAATCAGTAAGAGTATTGTTGGCTAAAATATGAACATGACAGATAAGGTTATTATCTTGTAATGATATTTACATTATATTTTTTAAAAACATGTATTTATTGTTTTGTTTTTAGTTGGTATGAAATTTGCTCTTTTAGGTAATCTAATAAAATATTATAGTATGAATACTTATGCAAGCTGGGAGACTACAACTTAATACTAATCTTCTATGGTTTGTTACCATTCTATGTTGTTTGATTGGACTTATTTGGTCGCTAGTGCCTCAGCCCGTTGTTCCCATTGCTTTTGGTCTAATACCTCTTGCCCTTATCTTCGTTGTACATTTTCCCGTGCCAATTGGTTTACTGTTTATTGTTTTCTCCTTTTTCCGCATTCACGAAGCAATACCCATATTGTATACACTACGCATTCCCTTATTGCTTTCTCTTGCTACTATATCAACACTTATTTGGCACTTAGTGATCAGTAAAAAAATCCAACCCTATAGCAGACCAGAATTACAGGCTTTTTTTATTTTCTTTATGCTCGTGTTTATCGGTTTATTGACTGCTACCAATCGATCTGAAGCAATTGCGACTTTCCAATCTAGCTATATTAAAATGGCTATTATGGTTCCCGTACTAGCTTGGCTACTTACCGAAGTTAAGCATTTTAAATTGACTTTAATTATGATGCCCTGCGCAGGATTGATCGTGGGTTTTATCGCGCTATTCAATAAAATAAATGGTATAGGTTTGGTCGAAGGTACCCGCGTGACCATTGGCAGGAATATACAGTCAGTATTAGGTGACCCTAATGATCTTTCTTTGGTATTACTTTTCCCCTTTTCTTTTGCCATCTCACTATTGTTGACTTCAGGGTTAAGCCTAAGGTTACGATATTTTGGGCTCGTAGCAACTATCGTATTGTTTAGTGCCATCATCGCAACGCAAAGCCGTGGGGGATTACTTGGAGTTATTGCGGTAGTTGGCATTGTAACTTATCGCAGAGTAAAATCGAAAGCGTTTTTCTTCAGCGTTGGCGGTCTGTGCACTCTCGCTTTGTTTATTCTTGCAGGAATCAGTGATAGGCAATCAGGTGGTGCTGCAGAGGGTGGCGTAGATGAGTCGGCAATGGGGAGGATTCACGCCTGGGAGGCTGCTATTGGGATGGCGCTTGATAACCCATTGACAGGCGTTGGAATTGATAACTTTTATTACAATTATTATTATTACACCCCATTTTGGGATGGTTTGAATCATGCGGTTCATAGTACCTGGTTTGGCGTATTAGCAGAAACGGGGTTTGTTGGTCTAGCAGTTTATTTAATCATGATGACTAGGATCTTTAAAGCGTCACGTAACACCTTAATTATAGTGACTCGCCGTGGCAGTAAATATCCAGCTGTTATTCGTTCGATAAGCGAGGGTAACTTTGCGGGATTCTTATCCTTTTGTATATCGGGCTCTTTTTTGACGCAAGGATTTACCTGGCCAATATATATTTTGCTTGCACTCACAGCCTCCGTGGCACAATTTGTCGACAATAAAGAAGCATCAAATGACGCAGAAACACAGTAAAATCAGGCGGGATTCATTCTATTTACGGCATTAGGGGAAATTATTCGTTATTATTTTAGGTTTTCTGAATCACCTTATGGCTAGGGCAAGAAAAAACCGTTCTGGGAGTATTGATCTAAAGTGATTTTACACCCAGGGACAAACTTACATTAATTTACCGCGATTATAATAAAACTTCGCTATATTTATGTTCTTGAAGGGATTGGTATGCGTGTTGACCAACCAACCTACTACTCACTTTAGTTTGTGAAACGTTTCTTTCTATCTGATTGAACACCACTCATGCAGCGTAAATATCGTTATTATACAATGATTTCACATAAAAACATGTTGTTTAGCAAGTGATACAGATATATTTAGCGGGTTTATATCATTTACCTAGTCTAAACGCCTAAACAGAAATATTGAGTAAAACTAAACTGGCAAATTTCTTTCTAAGCTTCGCCATCACTTTAGGGAACAGTCGGTTAAGGCGATAGGTTTCTCTTTGTAATTCAGTTAATAATGAAGGGTTATTTATATCATTTATTATCGATCCTATTAAGTTAACATTTTTGAGTTTCAATTTTTCAACACTTTCTTTTATCAAGTTAGCTGGGGTTGTACCTGCTTCAATTACCAGTAATGCACCTTCACATACTTGACAGATGATTTCTGCAGGTATGTTGCTTTGGTTTTGTGACGTTAATGCTGAGGTATCAAAGATAATACAATCAAATTCAACGAGCCATTGCTTGATTGATTCAAGTAATAAATGCTTTTCTCGGTAATGTAAAATATCACGAATATTTTCGGGGGCAGGGAGTAAGCTATAGCCTTTATCTTCAATAGCAACAATTTCATTTGACGTTACTGGCTTTGTTATTGAAGTGCGTAAGGCTTTGGATAAAACAGGGTTAAAGGTATTCATTTCAACCAACAACACTATTTTACCAACCACTTGAGCTCGTTTAGCAATGGCCTGTGCAACCGTCGTTTTTCCTTCTCCGGCTTTAGCCGAAGTAATCGCTAAGGTGCTATAACCCGAACCAAGAGTTTGATTGTATATCGCTTCAACTTCTGAATAATGAATCGGTAATTCTTGCATATTATAAGCCTCCAGAAATGGCAACAAGCGATACTATGCTAAGCATATCTTTGACGTTAGCCATAAAAACATTCCAATTATTTTGAGATACATCTGGTACAAAAATGGTGTCGCCAAGACGTACCAGTGGTAATTTGGTGAAGTCTGGCTGTTCGATAAACGATTCTAAATCAAAAACGCGGCTAACATTTTCCTCTGCTTTGCTTTTAGAAATATTTATTACCATAATTTTTTCCAAATAAGCAGCTTGGGTTGGACCGCCTGATTCAGCTAAGATATCTAAAATTGTCATGTTTGAGCTAAACTTGTAGCGTCCTGGTTTTACTACCGCCCCGATTATTCGAACCGTTTGTTCTTTCTTATTGTCGATCCATTGCCTGTCTCTTTCTGGAACGTAAATAGTGTCACCCGATTTAACTATTGGTAATAAAGTCTCATCGCCAGTTTCAAAGTACAAACCTAAATCAAGGGTACTTACTTTACTTTGAAAACCATTGCGGTGAGTTATTTTTATATTATGAATATCTGCGGCTTGAGTCGGTCCATTAGCAGCTGAAAGTATATCTAAAATGTGTAATTTATTATTAAAAGCATACCGCCCAGGCAATCCTACTTGACCGAAAATATAAATTGATAATTCTTGAGGTTGACGTAACCATGAAGCCTTATTATCGATAACATCACGTTGTCTTTCATTGATAATGATAGTGTCCCCTGCTGATATGTTAGGCAACAAAGAGAAGTCGCCTCCTTTAGAAATGAAGCTCTCTAAATCGAATGGTTCCATCTGTTTTTTCTGGCCTTTTTTTAGAACTATTACTTGAGACATATCAGCATATTGCGTTGGTCCACCAGCATGGGCCAAAATATCAAGGAAGCTCATTTCATCGCCCCATTCATATCGGCCAGGTTTTTTCACCGCACCTATCAGTTTAATGGCTCTGTCAGGCGTGATTTTAAGCCATGACTTTTCATTCAAATCGGTTTTTTCAGGAACAAATATGGCATCTCCAGGGGATACCGTGGGGACGGCCGCTTGTGTTAATCCTTCAGTATAGGCTTGTAAGTCGAAATCATCTACTTTGCCTGATGCCCGAATAATTCTAATCTTTCTCGATTCAGCAAAGCGACTAGGGCCACCAGCATTTGCCAAAATATCAAAAAACTTTGTGTTCGCTGGCGCTTCATATGCCCCAGGCTTAAAAACTTCACCCATAACATAAACCGTTCGTGCGCCATTTTTAATTTCTTTTTCCTGGATCGGAATAAATAAGGTAGAACCCGGTGTGATTTTTGGCATATGCGAAGCATCACCGGTATCTAAATATGATTTTAGATCAAAAAGCTGTGGTGCTCCTTGGTTAATCACGCGTATATGTTCAACGCCAGCATACCGAGTTACACCACCAGCTCTCATTAGCATATCGACTAGAGTATTACCTTTTTTAAAAGAAAAAACGCCGGGTTTTATGACTTCACCAAAAACTTTAATAGATGTTTTGACATCAGAACCATCACCACCACTTGATAAGGTTGCCGCATCAAAATCCATTTGAACATTACCAATTAAAGGCGATGCGGGGACGAAAATTATATCTAAAGGCTCAACTTTAGGTAATATTGAAAAATCACCAGTGTCTAAATATTTTTTATAATCAAAGATTGTTACCTTCCCTTGACGATGTAACTGTATCCTGTCAAGTTGAGCTCCAGCTACTGCACCTCCAGATTTTTGCAGCGCCATTTGTATGTTTCCATTCTCCGGTAAATCGATCAATCCAGGAGTTTCAACAAAACCTAACACTTTAATAGGTACTCGCCTTTCAACTAGGTAGACTTTAAAGTTGTTAATGGCGCGATATTCTGCGGCTAATAATTTAGCTAGATCTTCGTTTGCTTGCGTTAGTGTTTTATCGATAATTGACACTTTACCTACTTCAGGTAAATTGAGCGTGCCATCACGTTTGACTTGAAATGGGTTTTTAAATTCAACTTCACCGGGGATTTCAATTTGCAGTACATCACCAGGCCGAATGATGATTTCAGCTGATATAGCAGAAATAATAACAAATACATAGGTTAGTAAGGCGATTAATAGTTTAAACATAATTAATTTCCTATATGTTACTTTTAGTACTGGTATCTAAAGATAAGGTGATAGATGTATAGCGATTAAATACTTTTGAAGCGTTATTTTTCTCAATTTCCCTGATACTTTCCTCTCCTTTGTTTTCTATAACAATTTGTGAAGCATCAATGCCTTTTTCTGTGAAATATTTGGCAACATTTTGTGCCCGTCTCTTACTTAGCTCACTGTTGTATGACGTACTTCCTGTAGTATCGGTATGGCCGCGGATGAGTAATTTTGAGCTTGGATAACTTTTAATTAATTCAATCAGTTTATTGAGTGGTGGGTAATATATGGGTTTTATTTCGTCTTGATTAAAATCATGCAATGTTTCAGTAATTAATATGTGTTTCTTTTCAATTTTAGTTTTCTCTCTTGCTATCGATGAATTTGCACATTGAGTAAGATCTCCCTCATTGTACCAACGTTTTAGTACTATTTTTTTGTTGGTATAACTACAACCTAAATGACCCTTTATATATTTATTTATACAGTGAATTTTACGAAATTGTCGATCAAGTTCGATCAATGTTATAAAAGCATCTTTTTCCATATCGGCATTATGCTCAGCGGTTGCTCGCGCTAAATACGATTGTGCAATACCTAACTGGCCTGATATGCATCGTTTAGATTCTTGTTGTTGCAGTAATAACAGTTGAGACTCTGCGCTAGCAATATACATTTTTATTTGCGTTTTATCTAAACTTATTGAATTACCAACAAGCGGAAATAAATGAGTGTTGTAACTTGATTTTTTTGGTGTACTACAAGCTGACAATCCCATGCTAGCAGATAGTAACACCAAAATAGTTTTAGAAACCATTAGCTTGCAATTTGCAAATTAGGTGTTGTATCTAGATAACAGTCGATATTTTGATAACAATTTATCGTTTTATCTAGAAACAGCATTTGAAACAATTCTAGCGGTTGTTTTGTTAATCCAGTAACGCAGACTATATACCCTTTAGCTACCATTCTTTTATATAAAAATATGATCGCGCCAATGCCTGATGAATCGATAAAAGGTACATGTTCAAGATCAAAGACAATATTTGTACTTAGTTTGCTATACGTTTCTATATTATCTTTCATGATATTTACCGTATCTGCATCAAAGTTTCCGTTGATCTTAATTATAAAATCGTTAATTAGATTATAAGTTTCATTTAACATAACAGTTCCACCTTTTTAGTTAATTCATAGTAGTGGAAGCAATGTTCGAGCCAATAATAATATCTTTTTTATCAACTGGTTAGTTTGTTTGGGATTGTCTTACTTCATTAAAAATAAAAATAGAATGCAAATTGCGAATTGCGAATTGCAAATTGCAAATAAGGAACAACGAATGAGTAATTAAAAAAAGCTTGAGTCAGTGCAGGCATATAGGAAGAGACAGTACATTGCTATCGTTGTATAAGTTCAAGCAGCTGTTCTCGATAAAATGGCTGTTGATGCCTGCCGCCAATATCCCCAGGAAGCTCGGCGATAGTATAAGGTTTACATAATTCGATAGAAGAGGAAACGCGATGGCGGGGGATCAAGGAGTGAACCGTTTTTGTTAGTCCTAGCTTCCTAATGAATTCAAGTTGGTCATGTATTTCGTCGCGTTGGCCGTTGAACTCATCTTCCACATTAGTAATAAAATAAACTTTAAGTTTAGTATTGTGATTAATAGCATCAATAACAGTATTCATTAATAGGCTCGGTAGGGTACTGGTATAAAAACTCCCTGGACCAAGAAATAAAATATTTGCATTTTGTAAGGAGTATAAAACTTCTTCGCTGGGTTGAACCATAGGTGTTAATACTAGATTGTTAATGCCTTGGCTAGCGTGTTCATCAACTTCAACTTCGCCAACATAACAATGCTCAGCGCAGTGACTCACCAGGTGAGTTACTGCGTCAGACATAGGTAAAATATTTGCTTTAACTCCCAAATATTCACGCATCACCTGCACCGTTTTAGTAGGTCTTAGGCAAAGAGAATCAACGGCGCAAAACATTAAATTTCCTAGGTTATGCCCTGAGAGAACGCCTGATTTATCGAAGCGATATTCAAATAAGAGTGCTTTAGTTGAAGACTCTTTATTTGATACAGCTTTAGTTAATTTTGATAAACAATAGCGAATGTCGCCCCAAGAAATTGTATCGCAGCTTTCCCTCAAACGGCCAGTAGACCCCCCATTATCAGTAGTACTAACAATGCCAGTTAAATTGACGTTGTCAAAATCATTGATGATTTCTAACAGGTGCCCTAAACCGTGCCCTCCGCCAATACAAGTCACATTAATATCTGTCATCACTTATCCTTGTAGCTAAAAGTGTTACTGCCCACGTCCTAACACCATGATAAGTATTGTTTTAAAAACGATTTTTAAATCCATTAACAACCATCTATGTGGTTTAGTAAGTGATAGCGAGTATGCAAAGTCATAACCTATTTTTGTTTTAACATCATCAATGCAGGTATCATATCCTTGATTCACTTGTGCTAAGCCAGTAATACCAGGAGTAATATCGTAAGTACGCTCAGAATAAAAAGGGATTACTTTGTCTAGCTCTATAACTATTTCAGGCCTTTCAGGTCGAGGCCCGATAAGTGACATATCACCTTTAATAACATTAATAAATTGCGGCAGTTCATCAAGGCGAACTTTTCTAAGTAACTTACCAATAGGGGTTAGCCTATTATCGTTACTTGTTGCCCAAACAGCACCAGAGCTCGCTTCGGCATTAGTCACCATAGTGCGAAATTTGATCATATTAAAATGCTGAACTTTTCCGTCTTTCATTTTACCTACTCTTAATTGACAATAAAAAATGTCTCCTCGTGAGGATAATTTTATCATTAATGCTATCACTACAAACAAGGGTAAAGTTAATAACAAACAGGTTATGGAAAATGTTAAATCAATATTTCTTTTAATAATAGAAATCGTTGGGTGTACAAAGCTAGTGTGTTTCATGATATCTCCTAGATTTTAGTCCAAATTTTTTCTTGTAAACCAAATATGTACTTTAACGATCCCTTTAAGGCGACCCAGTAACCATTGACTAAATAACAAATTAATTTTAATGCTCTCAATTTAGGTGAAAGTTGAAATACATTAATAAGCATAACAAGGCCATATAAAAAAAGCTGGCAGGCCAATAGCGATATAAAAAGAGTATGAATGGGAGCAAGATAAATATTACCAATAAAGATAAATACCAATATAAAAGGCATTATTGCTCTTAACGCTTTACCAGAAGCAAAATTTATCGCATTCCAGCCATACTTAGGTGATAACAAAGGCAGTAAATAAACAAGTTGTTGAAAGTTCCCTGCCGCTATTCTTAATCGTCTACCCATATCTTGCTCTAAATTAACTTGTTCAAGTTCAATGGCAACGACTCTAGGCTCATATATCACACGATAACCTTGTTTAATAACATTCATGGGGATCAAAAAATCGTCATTAATGGTCTCTGCTGGAACATCGTCATAACAAGACTTCCTTAGGGCATAAAAAGCACCGTGAGCGCCTAATACACTGGCAATAGAGCTTTCTCTTGTTTTAACCATGGATTGATATTTCCAATAGCATTGCTCGCCTGCGGTTCCTTTTTGAATAAATTTATAACCACCTGAAACAGCACCCACCTTTGGATTTTTAAAATGACTATCTAGCATCAACAAGCTATTTACGGGTAATAATGCGGATACATCGCTAAAAACAATATTGTCAAAGTTTGCTTTAGCGACACCGCCATATATTAACGGCCCAATATGATGGGTGTGAACATAGATAGGTTTAACTTTTTTAAAGAATGCGGTTAATTGGCTGAAAATGTTCATTTGCCAACCTGGCTTTTTATTTAATACGTGAATAAATTCTTCAAAACCATCGATATTATTCCAGTAACATTTGACGTTGTGTTTTTCTAGAGAAATGATGTGCACATCAAATAATGGCTGTGCAGCACGTTGAAACTCTAATGCCAAACTTTCTATACCACCTGGTTTTAAGTGTTGTAGAAGATGAAGGGTGACTGGTTTCATAAGTTTTCTCCTAAAGTTTTCATACTTTCAAAAGGCTGCGCGCCAATTATTGGTAACCGGGTTATTACCGGAACTGAAGTGATTAATTCGAGCTGATGTCTTGCTCGGATTGATGTGTCTGTTATTTCGGCGAATAATGCTAACCCAGAGCCTAATAATAGTCCGCCAATTATTCCGGCTAATAAAAATATTGAAAGAGGGGAGTTAGTCGGAGAACTCGGTTTGTAAGGTTCGTCGATTATTTTGATTCTTTGTGGCTGTTCAAACCGGCCAAGTGCACCTGTTATTTTTGCCTTTTCATAACGAGTCAGTAAATCACCATATAAAGTTCGTTGAACCTCAAGATCTCTTTTTAGCTCTGACAGTTGCCTTTCCATTTCACCGGTACCGGCAAGAGAATCTTTTACCATTTTCACCTGTTGTTCAATAGAGCTAATCTCTTCTTTAATTTGCTCTACATGGCTGTCTGCAAGTTGTAACTCTTGTAATTGCGACACTAATAATAGGTTTTGATTATTATCAACTCGACCATCTTGCATGCTACTTGCAACTTCCCATAAACGATTTAAGTCAACGTCGGTTATCTTATATGATGTTTTGCTTTGGGTTTCACGTTCGTCTTCAAGTTGTGATAATTTTCTAATAGATGATTCTACTTTGCTATGTTTGTCAGTGTAACGAGAACGCAAAATAGCCAATTCGCTTTTGGTCTCTACTATGTTTTGCTCAATTTCACTCATCACAGGATCAACTTGAGCAAGCCTACTACGGATCGTTTTTTTGGCGGCAATAGCACCAGACAATTCCATTTTTTTCTGTTCGAGTAACTGACTTAACTCTCTGAAGCGAGTATTGTTTGCACCATAAAGCTGAGGTAATTGCTCAGCATTTTTTTGTTTAAAATTAGACAACCTAAATTCTGCTTTTTGTAAGTCTGCTGTTTTTAGTGTTAATTGGGTCGTTAGAAATAATTCAGATGCATCTATTGAGGATAACTCTGGGGCTAAAAGTATTTCTAAAAATCTTTTTCTAACTGCTACTAGTACATCAACCATGTTTTCAGGGGAATCTGTACGGTAAATAAGCTTTACAAGATCTTTACCAATCCAGTTTACCTTAAGTGAAGCTGATAATTTATTAACGAAATCATCAGTTTGTAAGTTAGTTGACTTTTCATTTATCAGTGCTAAATCTTGCGCAACATTAATTAGCATATGTCGGCTATGAAGCAAGGTATCTAAAGTAGCCATTCTGTCTTTTAAATCAGTTGATACTGATAAATCTTCAAGAAAAGGGTTCATTTTGGCACTTTCTTGTACCAATATCGTGGTGTGTGATTCCCAAGTTCTTGGGGCGAGAAAGGATATAATTAGCGCGATAACGGGTAATATCATTGCTGGCAATATAATTAAATACCTATGACGCCATATCGCTGACAATATAAGGTGGATATTTATCATTACCGATGTTCTCATATTAAGCACTAGTAACTAAGTTAATAGTATTATTTGATAACTTAGGAGCAAATTTGATGGTCACATTGTTATTAAAGTGACCAATATACAGTCGTAATAATTCTGCCCTAGCCATTGATAGTGCTAATTGGTCAAGTCTATTGGTGCCTTTAGCAAGGGCGATATTAATGATAAATATTTTGTTTTTGTTCACTACCAGACTCACTATTTTTATTTTATCATTGTACTTTAATTCTTTATTTTGCAACTCATAAGTAAAGCTGTAACTGTCGCTTTGACTATTTGTTGGAGTCTCGCCTTGTTCTACTCTTTTGTGTGAGTTACGTAACGCTTGAATACTCGTTAAAACGTTTTTATTCACTGGTCGATAACTTTCTGCATTTGCTTCTTTTTCGATCAATGCCACAGAGTCATTTATGGATGACGAAACGCAGCCAGTACAAGTAAGTAGAGTAATAACAAAAATGCAGTAGAACGAAAGTTTTTTCATGTGGAATGTCCTGAATTAATAATGATTACCCTTACCCTTTTAGTATATACATATTACGTGCCACAAATTTTATTGTTATATAAGGATTTAGTTTTATTTTGTTTAATTGAAATAAATTTTATCTTATATTTCGCGTTATGCATTTTAAAATGCAACTAAGTTATTAGCTCGAAAGCTAGACGACGGAGCTAAAGTAAATAACAAAATTTAAGTACAAACGAGATAATTATCACGTTATACATGCGCTTTATTGGATAGTTTGTACAGACGTAAAATTGAAAGCAACACTATTGATTGTTGTTTAAATAGAAATTTGCCAACTATTACCAAATTCAGCTATATTCCAGTGAACATTTATAGGTTGGGCATCCTCTTCTATTGGCCAAATTTGAGCAATTAACTCTACTTCTACCGTACTTAAAGATAAAGTAAATGTCTGCTCAGAAGATGTGAGTGTTGTTCTTAATTTGCAACTATCATAATTAATAATAACTTCATCATTTTCTTTAGAAAAATCGGTACATATACTAATAAAGTAGCTAACGGTTGTTGATGGTGAAGCTGGCAGTACAACTTCTAAATTAGTACTTGAGATAAAATTAAAATCAGGGGTACTGATTAAGTCACTTGTCTTTATAGCTTCTTTAGCGGGGTTGTTAACTGAAGAATTAGTTACAACAGTTTCTTTTATTGTTTTTTTTTCTTCTTTACTACCACAACCTGTAATGGTTATAGTTAACATGATGAGTGTAATTAAATAAGTATTCATCACTATTATTCCCTCTGATTATATTAATAAAGTTTAGCGTTAATCGCCTTACTTTGAGAAAACCAATTACTAGACGTGTTGCCATTGCTTTCAATAAAACGTTTAAAATCTGGATAGGCTTGTACGATGTCAATCATTTCAATTGGATGTTTCCAACTCTCTTGTGAACCAGGGTTTATGGCCAATGCCCAAGGTAAACCGTTGTTAGTTTGATAGGTATGATTGGCCGATAGCTGTGTTACATCGTCAGCAACACCGAACATACTAGTATCCGCCTTAGATGTTGGTATTTTATTTTTTAGATGAATCTCTAGTGTTCTACCAGGGTGATAAAATAGGTCACCGTGGTAAGTGGCTTTATGAGCAAAGATAAAGGGGTTATAGGGGGCTTCTGGAAACTGCTCTAATGGAATAGGTGTGATAAAAGGCACGGTAATATTAAAGGTCATCTGAGATGAATTACTGCAATTAATTTCAGTTTTATAATATGAACAGTTTTCAGTTAGCTGAATATGGTTATGTAAATCATCGGTAATGTTAATCACTAAATATTGTGTATCTTCTTCTATTACACTGGTTTCTTGCAATACACCATTAATTTCAAAACGTACCAACTTATGATCAACATTACTGGGTAAAATATTATCCAATTGAATAGCAAAACCATTGTGATAAGAAGCCCCTAGGGCTTTTAATTCACCTTGAAATTCAATTTGCTTCACCTCAGATGACGTTGTTAATAATAGTGAGGAGTTTTGTAACATCACCACATCATTCATATCGTAATCACCTTTTTCAGGCCAACTGTCTTCAAAGGCGAGGTAATAAGGTGTATCTTGTATTTGGCTATTCCCCGAATTCGTTACCAACACTCTATAGTCTTCTACTTCACCATTTGCTACACCACCACTTGCGACGATAGAAGTTATAGAGGTAAATCTAGCTCTAGTCCAAGTAAAACCGTTCAAGGCACTGGTTGGTGTCTTAACAAGAAATACTTCGGTGGTGTTATCCATATATTTATCTGAAATCAATTTTTCTTCCGATGAAAATATCCCATCACGATTCCAATCTCCCCATATATTGAGGTAGCCAGCACCGGTTGCTTTAACTTGAATAAGGCTATCACTACCCGCGAGTAATGGAGTTACAAAAGTTATGCCGTCATCTTGATCTATTTTTGGGTAGACATTGGCATTATGTTCAGTTGTTATGCTACTACCCAAATAGATATTGCTAATACCGTGTCTGGCACCATTACTAAACAATGTAGTGCCATAACTGTCTGGTGCATCGCCATAGTCTGTTGTCGCAGCAATAGACTCATCAATAACCGGTGCAACGGCGCAACGGGCGCCATCGTTTTGTGACGAGTTAGGGCCATAGGAAAAAAAGGTCGCTTGAGGCGTTTGCTCTGCGATATCGATAATAAAGACAAAACCATCAGTGTTACGACTGATATAAAAATTACCCTCAACATCAAAATAAACAGCGCCAAAGACACCGGTTACAGCAGTCTGGCCTAACATAACTGAGTTGCCGTTAGTCACGTTTATTTGATGAAGCTGTCCAAGCCTATCTACACTGTAAGCAAAACCATTATCAGGATGAAAAGCAAGATCATAAATGTTGAGCGATAAATCTTGACCATTAATAACTTTGTTAACTTGGAGATATTCGTTTGATTTTACGTTAAGTGATACTTTATATAAGCCATAATCCACTCCTTTTTTATAAAAGTAATAGCTATTTTCATTGAGCGCTATATCACCAATATAAAAGTTTACTTCGGGGGTATTGATTAAGTTCAATGGCGTAGCCTGATAGTCATCGCCAATACGAACTAGAGTGCCCCATTCATATCCCCAACCATAAATGTAGTTGTCATGAAAATTAAAACCAATGGCATTGATTTTATTAGTAGTGCCTAAATCACTCGATAATAATGAGTAATCACCGGTAACTAGGTTTACCCCATAAAGTTGTGCCGTGTTATCTTGCATTAAAAAAGCGTTTGAAGGACAACTTCCGAAAGGGGCTGCAGCTATTGACCCATTAAAAATCATCAAACAAGCGATAAAAAAACGCTGAATACTTTTTGAATACAACATAAAAAAACTCTGCTCAATGTTTACCAATTATTATTAATAGTTAAGCAAAAAGTATTCCATATTTTATTTTCTTATGTATCCGTACTTTGATTTGTTGTGGTTAGGCCGCTTGATACTAACGGAATAAACGCCTATAAATTTAAGTGTTAGGCGACAAATAAAAGTGTTAGTGATATTTAGTCTTTACTCACTAGGAGATAGAGTACTAGGTTGTCATATCACTTCGATGGGGCTTTAGACGATCTTAAACGATTTTTTGGGGGACAAGGTTATCATAAGACAAGCCCCTTGGTTTTATTCGTTTTTCAATTGGTAAGGTTATTGTAAAGCAAGTCCCTTGGTTTATTTTACTTTCAACTGTAATTTTTCCACAATGTTTTTCCATAATTCCGTGTGATATCGATAAGCCTAACCCTGTACCAGCACCAATATCTTTTGTAGTAAAAAAAGGATCGAAAATTTTATGTAAATTATCCTCAGCAATGCCTTTTCCATTATCCCTAATGGATATAATCACTTTATCTTGTTCATGCGAGGACTTAATAAACAGATGCCCTTTTTTTTCACATGCCTGGGAAGCATTTATGAATAAAATAATGAACACTTGAATTAAGTCTGATGCTTCTCCAAATATGTTAGGGCAGTCATTTAATTCTAATGTGGTATCCATGGAATACTTTAACTCATTTTTAACCGCTTTAAGGCTATAATTAATACATTCATTTATGCTAAAAGATGTAAATTTATCATTACTTTTGTAAGAAATTTTTTTTAAATTTTCAACAATATGTTTAACGCGGTGTAACCCTTCGAACGTATCTTTTAATAGTATAGGTATATCTTTTTTCAGATAGTCAGCATTGATTTTTTTATGAATTTGACGATATTGTTTCAGTAGCTCTGCTTCATTTAATTGCAAATCATTCGAATTCATTATGTGATCATCTAATAAAAAAAAGTCGGTTAAATAATCATTTAAGCAAGAAATATTACTGTAGGAAAAACCAATAGGATTATTGATTTCATGAGCAATACCTGCGGTAAGCTGACCTAAGGAAGCCATTTTTTCTGACTGAATAAGCTGTTTTTGCATGACGTTCAGTTCATCAATAACCCCTTCGAGATGTAAAACGTTGTCGTATAGTTCTCGGGTTTTATCTTCAAGCAATTTTTCCGCTAATTCTCTTGCTTTTACTTCTCTTTTAAAAGCAATTTTATAAGCATCTGGCTGATTCATATTTTATCCTTAAAAGAAATAATTAATTTACATTTTTCCGCTCCGTTATGCATACATTCTGGTTGGGTAATTTGCACCTCCTCACCAAAATGCGAGGCGGCGCTTAAAATCAAACCTTCTGACAAATAACACAACTTACGTTTAGAATGATAAAACATTACCAAATCACCATCCGGTGTTATTGAATAATCAAAACTTGGCAGATAAGCTTGAGGATAAACACGTTTAACTTCTTTATGAATCACCAAATCAATACTGAGTAAAAAATCTTTTAGATTATCAATATGAGACAAATTAGTTGGGCTGCTATTATATAAATGAATAAACAGATAACGTCCAAATGTTCTTACTAAGCTAGGGGTATCAATATTCGTTTTTTTCGACAATGCGCCAATTAATGCCGTCATCTCTGAATCATCATACTGCATCCCTTTAGTATAAATACCTTTAGATGATGGTTTTATCGTATCCAACAACTCATTCCATGTTTCAATGCCCCATTTATCAATAACCATTTTTGATAAAGTGGTAAATATAGAACCTTGCATAACTAACTCCTAATGATGAACATTACCTTTCTTTAATACCACCTGCGCTAAACCTTCGTTAACAACACCTATTAATTCGTTATTATTCCAAGGTTTGTTAATAAATTTATGTGTTTTATCTAAGTTTAATGAGCCTACTGTAGATTCAAAGTCAGCATAGCCACTTAACATAATACGATAAATTTTAGGGTGTAATTGCGAAACTTGCTGTAAAAGTTGGGCTCCATCCATTTTAGGCATGCGCATATCAGAAATGATCAAACTTACAGGCTGCTTTTGCATTATCAACAATGCTTGTTCAGCGCTTTGAGCGACTAAAACTCGGTAAGTTTGACGGTAAAATAAACGCTGTAGTGATCTTAATATACAGGCTTCATCATCGACACATAAAATAGTCATGTCTGAATATAAATCGAGTTCACACTCTTTTTTTAACATCTGTTCATCCTTGTTTATTCACTCAATACTATAATCTTTATAGGATACATATTTTTATCATTTTATTATAAAACAAAGCAAAAAGTAAAATTTACGCTATTATTTCATTGATTTAGGTTTTTAGTGATAAGGTTTTATTTATGTAGTATTGAGTTTTTCCTGTTAATTTTTACCGCGACAATAATTATGAGCTAAAATATCATATGTTGTAATCAGTAATAAATATATCAGAATAAATAATACTAAAGTAACTTTATTCACCTAAACAGGGATGTGATTGATTTTCAAAAAAATTATGTAATATGGACTTTACTAGGGTGTGATATGAAAAACATGAATAAACTGAGAATTTTATTTGTTGATGATGAAAAGTTAATACTAAGTTCTCTTAAACGTGTTGCGAGTAAATTAGACGCAGACATTATTACTGCAGAAAGTGGAGCTTTGGCACTTGAAGTATTTGCTAAGCTTCCGGTTGATGTGATTGTATCTGATATGAAAATGCCCAAGATGGATGGCATTCAATTACTTGAAAAAGTAGCTAAATTATCACCTGAAACAGTACGTATTGTATTAACCGGTTGTAATGATATGAGTATGGTTTTATCTGCAATAAATCAAGGACGTGTATGGGGGTATCTGAAAAAACCTTGGGATAATAATGATTTAATTATTACCCTGAAACAGGCGCTGGAATTACAACAAATATTAGCTGAGCGAACGCTAATGCGCCGCACAATTGATCAATTTCAGCAATACCGTAAAACAAAGTTTGAGGGATTTATTGGTGATTCAGTCCCTATGCAATTTGTCTACTCTTGTATTGAACAATGTTCTTCAAGTAATGCCTCAGTTTTTATTACCGGCCCCAGCGGTTCAGGTAAGGAAGTTGCCGCGCAAGCAATTCACCGTTTAAGTAACAGAAGTAAAAATAGTTTTGTTGCACTTAATTGCGCAGCAATTCCATCAGAACTAATGGAGTCAGAAATTTTTGGACATATAAAAGGGGCTTTTTCTGGTGCCATATCCAATAGAAATGGTGCTGCCACACTTGCCGATGGAGGAAGTTTGTTTCTAGATGAGATTGGTGAAATGGATATTAATTTACAGGCTAAATTACTGCGTTTTATTCAAACAGGCCAGTTTCAACGGGTCGGGAGTGGTAAAGTAGAGCAAGTAGATATACGGTTTATTTGTGCAACCAATAGAGATCCATACATCGCAATAGCGGAACATAAATTACGAGAAGATTTATTTTATCGACTCAATGTCATATCAATATTTTTACCGCCTTTATGTGAGCGAGGTAATGACACCATACAACTTGCTACGCATTTTTTGAGCCACTACAGTAAAATTGAAGGTAAAGGTTTTGCAGGATTTTCTTTTATGGGGGAAAAACTGATAAATGATTACCCTTGGCCTGGTAATGTTCGCCAGCTACAAAATATTATTCACAGTGCGGTGGTTATGTCTGAAGGGCCGTTGATTTCAGATACCATTTTAAAACAACAGCTAACGCGGCATTTTAATCCATCAAGTTCAGTGTCTATTTTATCCAAGGAAAAGTCACTCTATGGTGTGCAAGGTCAAAAGAGTACTAAACCAAATAATGGTAACCAAACGGATACAGAAATCATTTCTTTAGAAAAAGTTGAACGTTATGCGATAGAGCAAGCCATCCTAGTTTGCCAGGATAATATTGTAAAAGCGGCTAGTGAACTTGGGGTAAGCCCTTCAACGTTGTATAGAAAAATTCAACAATGGGAAACTGAAACTGCTGAATAGTCGTTGTTTTTAAATTTCAAATGAATACCCACTAGAGTGGCACAATGCGAAAAGAGGTTAACACGCAGCATTGGTATATGTTCTTTTTTATATAATAACTAATAAATACAAAGAGTTGGTTTTATTTTTTAATATTGGAATAGATCTTGAATACTTAACGTTAGGATGCGTCATAACGTTAAATATTTCAGGTCAGTTCTTATGGGATTCAGTCGCTTAAAGCAAAGTTTACAACCTTATTTTCAATTTCACTCTAATGCAGCTTGGTTGTTTTGCGCTCAAATATTTGCCAAAATTGCTAGAATAATCATCATTGCTGTATTAGCCGCGTTACCCATCATCATCGTTAATACCTATTGCATCTTTGAGCAGGCAAAAGGTTCCTACACCAATGAAACTATAACACGATTAGTTTTTCTGCTTATTACTGTCTCAATGCTTGTTATTTTAACACCAGAACAAGCTATGTATTTTACCATTGTTTACTTTTTAGCAGCCTTGGATGGCGTTTTACGCTTTATTTTGGTGACGCAATACAAACTAGAGTTTTAATTTTAATGTAATTATTTAACGGAAGAAAATTTCATGAATATTAATCCCCTACCTATGATTTCAGTAGTGATACCTATAATTAATGGTGAAAAGTATATTGAACAGAGTATTCAATCTGTTTTGGCACAAACTTATCATAATTTTGAATTGATTTTAGTTGATGATGGTTGTGCCGATGATACGCTGAGGTTAATAGAGCAATTTGAGGATCATCGGATACGTCTCATCCAACAAAAAAATAGTGGGTTATCTGGTGCTCGAAATACAGGCATAGAGGTCTCGCGAGGTTTTTATGTTGCATTGCTTGATGCCGATGATTATTGGGCTCCAGAAAAATTATCAAAACACCTTCACCATTTAAATACCCATCCAGACGTTGGCGTTAGTTATTGCCCATCATTATTTGTTGATGAAGAAAGTCAACTTCTCGGTGTGGGGCAATTTCCAAAACTTACCAATGTCAGTAAACAAGATGTTTTTTGTCATAATCCGGTTGGAAATGGTTCTGTGGCCGTTATAAGGCGGTCGTTGTTAAACGATATCGGATATTTTGGACTTAATCAGGATAAATATCGAAAAATGTATTTTGATGAAAGTTTACGACAATCGCAAGATATAGAGTTGTGGACAAGAATTGCGCTTACCACACAATGGAAATTCGAAGGTATTATTGAACCATTAACCTATTATCGTGTGGATGAAGAGGGATTCTGTGTAAATTTAGAAAAACGATTGCACAATTGGAAACATGCAGTGAGCCAAAATTATTTTAGAGACCCTGAATTTTTCAAAAAACATTACACGTTGGCAAAAGCTTTTCAACTTCGTTACTTGGCACGTAGAGCTATCAAAAGTAGTAGTCGAATCGCAGGGTTAACGTTAATTCATCAAGCATTATATTGCGATCTACGGATATTATCTCAAGAACCGAGTAGAACGTGTATTACTTTCTTGAATGCATGGCTTAAGTTACTTCCTGTAAAGCTTTATGCGTATATTGAAAAGTCAGTAATCGCATTTTTTGGGCATAAGAAAATCAGTTAATTATAGTAATGTTGATTTAAAATAATAGGTATTTGATGTCTGATTAAATAATGGTTTATCGATGGTGGTTTTTGTTATTTGAGTGAATTAAATTCGCAACCTGCATCTTAGCCGTAAGGGGTAAATAAAGTAGTTGTTGTGATTAATGTTCATTTTTCAAGATAAAATTTTTCTATCAACATGCTTTAGGATGAATCATATTTTTGAACCTGTTGTGTTAAATATCAACATTCGGTTGTTTGCAGGCATATTGACATCTTCTTTTAAAGATAGACCTGCCTTTGTCGCTAATTGACAAACGGCTTCAAAATCACGAATACCACTATTTTTATCTCGAGCTTTTAGCCAAAGGTCAAAGTTAGCATTGCTTTCGCTAGTGTATTTACCTTGGTAGTTAAATGGTCCATAAATGCATAGTACTCCGTTTGTGGCTAAAAGTTTTTCTACCAGTTTGAAAAATTTTTGTACTAGTGGCCAACTAATTATATGCAAGGTATTAGCCGTGAATAGGGCATCTATGTTTTCAGCTAATGCATGAACGCCTGCTAAATCGATCACTAATGGTCGTTTAATGTTCGGTGGGGGAAGGTCACCTATCCACTGATTAATAGCCTCATGATTAATTGATAAATCACTAGTTTGCCAGGTAAGAAAAGGCAAGTTTTTTGCAAAATAAACGGCATGTTGTCCTGTGCCTGATCCTATTTCTAAGACATGTGCTTGATTGACGAATACGCGAGTTAATATGTCGAGTATAGGCTGTTTATTGTTTTCACACGCTTGTGAAAATGGCTTTATCATTGTTTTTCTAACTTTTTAACGTTTACTGTAATACCCATTAGTTTAATTAAGGGTTCTAATTTTAATAACGATAAATTAACTTTTTTCAACTTTAAACGGTAAAAATTGTTGGCAATGCTTTAAATAGCGCTGCATCTGTTGTTGTTCTTCTAGGCAAAACTGCTGTATGGCCGGTCTAAATCCTAGATGTTTTATCCAATGATAGGAGTGAGTTAATACCGGCTCAAAACCACGTTGAATTTTATGTTCGCCTTGCGCTCCGGGATTAAACACTTGTAGCTTATGCTCAATGCAAAATTCAATCCCTTGATAGTAACAAAGTTCGAAATGAAGATTGTTTTGCGTTTGTGTACACCCCCAATATCGGCCATAAAGCTGGTGCTCGTCAAAGAAAAACCAGGCACAGGCTATATCATCGCCGTCAATGCTGGCAATCACTAATAAAATATTATCAGGAAGCGACGTTAGGGCACGAGCAAAAAAATCAGCTGTTAAATGGGGTGAATGCCCACGTTTTACATACGTTAATTGGTAAGTTAAGTAAAAAAAAGATAGCTCTTGTGGAGTTATATCTTTACCCAAAATTTGTCGTACTTTTATATTTTGTTGTGAGATCGCAAGGCGCTCTTTTTTTACATTTTTTCTTTTTCGTGCGGTAAACTTAGATAAAAAGTGACTAAAATCGTGATACTGATGATTGAACCAGTGAAATTGTACGGTATTACGCTGAAATACATTGTTTGAACTTAGTGATTCTTTAGGGATATCTTGCGCATACAAAATATGCCAACTATTAATATTTTGATCTAGGCAGTGCTCGGTTAGCACAGAAAACACCTTGGGTAGCTCTATATCACTTGTTATTAGCTTAGTTGTATATATTGGTGTAAAAGGGATTGTTGCCACTAATTTTGGATAATAAGGTTCATTATTTTTTTGGTAAGCTTCAGCCCATGCCCAGTCGAATACATATTCCCCCCACGAGTGCTGTTTGATATACATAGGAAGTATTGCACGTACATTGTTGGACTTTGACCATAACAAATGGTGTGGTTGCCAACCTTGTTTACTGCAAACGGATTGGCTGTGTTCTAAGGCTTTAAACAATTGATAGTTTATAAATGGCGAGCTAGAGTCAGCTAATGATTGCCAAGTTAATTCATTAATTTTATCGATAGAGTTTACAAATTCAGTTTTCATTACGCTAATTTATACAACCTATTGGTAAAAGATAACAAACGGATTTAACAAATATATCGTAGTTGACATGGTATTGTTAGTTTCATCAACTTTTTCATTTATACTCGTGACCATTTAACGTGCATGCTTTAGTGGGAGAAAAAAACGATTTATACTTTATCCATGGAACAACCGTGCTCCACAATCAAAACCTTGTCTAAATTGTTTTTAGCCCGTTCTAAGAATCGCTTGAGTAAAATAAATCAGCCTATTTGTGTTAACTCTTTCTTATATCGAATATTATTATTAACATAATGAGCAGCGCCTTCTGCGATCTTTAGTTTAGCTTTTTCACCGAGTTGTTTAATGACTTTTGCTGGCGAGCCTAAGACTAAACTACCGTCAGGAATGATCATGTTTTCTGTCACCAACGCATTCGCACCCACTAAACAATTTTTGCCAATTTTAGCACCATTTAGCACCACAGCATTCATTCCAATTAAACTGCCTTCATCTATAGAGCAGCCGTGTAGCATGACTTTATGACCTATAGTGACATTTTGATCAATGGTAATGGGAAAACCTTCATCAACATGCAAAATACTCCCGTCTTGAATATTTGAGTTTTTCCCTATTTTGATTTGTGCTGTATCGGCACGGATTACCACATTAAACCAAACACTGGCATTGTCACCTAACTCTACATTGCCTATTACACTGGCATTTGGTGCGATAAAACAGCTTTTTGAAATGTTTGGAGCAAGTTTACCCAACTGATAAAGCATATGTTTTTACCTTAATATTTATACTGTTAATTGATTGAATGTACCGAATTTTCACTTAACTTAATGCAATGTAACTTAGTTTACCTTTCTAATGGCAATGTTAAGGAAAAAACACTGCCTTTATTTATTTTGCTACTCACTGTTACCGTGCCTTTGTGAGCTAATGCAATATGTTTGACAATAGATAAGCCTAATCCTGTTCCGCCTAACTGCCGACTACGTGCTTTGTCTACGCGATAAAAACGTTCAAATAATCGTGATAAATGTTCTTCGGGAATACCACTGCCTTTGTCTTCAACACTTATTTTAATTTCATGGTCAAGCTTAATCACTGTTATTTTTATTTCGCTGTTGCCATTACTGTACTTAATTGCATTGTTTAGAAGATTGATAATTGCTTGTTCTATCAACGAAGAGTTGTGTTTAAATGTTATCTCTTCGGCGTTGTTTAAAATAATGTCAATATTTCTCTTTAACGCTTTATCTTTACAAAGAAAGATAGCGTTACTTAACGCTAAAGTAATAGATTCATCTACAAGGTTAATTTCATCAATTTCTGTTTCTTTTTCTATTCTTGATAAGGTTAATAAATTTTCAATAATACTTTCTAAGCGAATAGAATGTGTATGTATAACATCAATAAAATAAGCTCTTTTATCTTGGGGTAAATCAGGGAATTCTATTATTGTTTCAGAAAGACCTTGGATAGCGGTAAGAGGCGTTCTAAGTTCGTGCGATACATTGGCAACAAATTCTTTTCTTTGTAATTCAAACTCTTTTAGTTTGGTTATGTCATTAAATACTATAAGGGTGCCACATTTATTTTTATGTATATCAAGTAAAGGTGCTGATTGGGCAAGTAACACCTGTTCATGCTCAACGTCACGGTGAACTATTATTTCTTGCCCTACAGGCATATCTTGTTGTAAGGCAAATAAAATAAGGTTATGTAGTTCAATGTTATCAATAACATTTTTTAATTTTATACCTTCAATGTTTTTTTCTGAAATTTTCAATATATTATAGGCTGCTTGGTTAATACGAAGCACGTTTTCACTACTGTCAACGGCAATAACCCCTTCAACCATACTAGAAAAAACGGCTTCTTGCTCGTTCCTCTGATTACGAATGATTTCAATACGTTGATTTAATTGAATGGCAATTTCGTTAAATGCTTGGCCTAATTGTTCAGATTCAAGTGAGTCGTTTGACCTTAATTGCACGCGACTTGAAAAATCACCTTTGGCTAATCGTTGCGCTTGTACTTTGATTATTTCCAGTGGTCTAACTAACGATTTTGACATCCACCAACTAGCAAATGCGGTAATGATAATGAGAATAAAAAAGCCCAACGATACCTTATAATAAATACTCCACAAGGCATTTTGTAGTGTATATAAAGGGGTAGATGTTCTCATTAGGCCAATCATTTTGTCTTCTGCGATTATAGGCATCGCAAAATACATTGAGTCTATGGCTAGTGTGTGACCATACCTTGTTGATAAACCTTTACCGTTAAGTATTGCTTGTTCAATTTCAGGACGATTTTTATGATTATCCATTGTCGCGGGATCTTTTTTATTATCTCCAATTATTTGTCCTGATGGTAAAATAATAGTAATTCGTGTTGATGATTCGTCACCGAGTTTTTGAGATTTATTTTGAATTGCTTGATAATTTTTAGCTTGAATAAGCCGAGAAAATTCAGGTGTTAATATTTTTGCTCTTATTTCTAAGTCGTCAGCACGTTCTTGGTAATAGAAGGATTTAAATGACCAAAGAGCAATCATTACAATGGCGAGCAATGAGATAAATGAAATCATTAAAAAAGAGGGGTATAACTGCCAAAAAAGAGTTTTACGTTTTGTTTTCATTTTATCTTCGTCAGTGAGTCTTGTTGTTATAGATAGTTGTTATTGATTTTTTATATAAAATAATAGCTTGAAATTGAGAGATGAATACCTCAGCAGAGTAAATACTACCAATAAAATAATACTACATAAAGGTGTTTGATTAATAAGTTTCTTGCGAAGTTTAAAATCGTGTTTGAGAGTTGTTTCATTTATGTAATATCATTTCTTCTTTTTTATTCAGCCTACATAATTAACATTTAGTCGCCACAACCAAAAATACAGGGTACTCTTTTTCCTTTTTATTTATTACGTGGACAGTAAAAAATTGGATATTATCAAAGCCATTATTTTCTAATAACGTTTGCAGCTCATTACGCTCAAAACCGCAATGAAACACACCTTCACTACCTTCAGGGTGAAAACTACCATCCTCTTTATCAAGATCTGCCAATGCCACTTTTGCACCCGGCTTTAAATGCTCATAAAAGGTGTTTATTAGTTTAGATGTGTTTTCTACATGATGTACTGCCATTGCACTTATTATTAAATCAAACTTGGCATCTATAGGTTTATCAGTAATATCCTGACAGACGGCTTCAACCTTACCCTGTAATGTTGGTTTTGCAGTGAGCTTATCAAGCATTGCTTTAGATATATCTACCGCGACAATTTTATGCACAAACGGGACAACATGAGCGCTAATTAACCCCGTTCCTGCACCAAAATCCATAACATCCATTTGTTGGTGTAAAGGGACATGTTTTAATATTGATGAGCCTACTGCTGATGAAATCAACTTTTTCCTCTCACTAGCATCCCAATCTTTAGCTTTTTCATTAAATAAATCTGACATTATACTTCCTTATTTTTTTCTTTTTATCACAACTATAGGTAATTATCTAATCAAATATCAATATCTTGATGAACAACGTAACATTACTGGTTATATGTATAATGATTAAACAACAGTCAGCTGATGTCGTTGGATTTATATGTGAAGTATTATTATTTTATCTATGTCTTCAATAAAAATGCATTATGCTACAGGGCTAATAACTATGTAAAACACTAATAACTATGTAAAACACTAATTAAATGGATGTTTTATTAAATTATATGGGAAAAAAATGAAATATAAAGCTGTTTTGTTATCTATAAGACTGCCTTTTTTAATTTTAACACCAATGTGTATTTTATTAGGTGCTAGTGTTGTTATTGCAAGCCCCGAAAGCATTAATTTTTTATCTTTGTTTTTAGCCTTTATTGGCGCTCTTTTAGCTCATGTTAGTGTTAATAGCCTAAACGAGTATTTAGATTTTAAAAGTGGTTTAGATTTGATGACCAAAAAAACAGACTTTAGTGGCGGTAGCGGGGGGTTACCTCAACAGCCAGAATTAAGCTCTCATGTTTTAATTTTGGCTGTTACTTGTCTATTACTGATGATATTAATTGGCGGCTATTTCTATTGGCTTTATGGCGCCGAAATTTTGCCTCTTGGCATACTAGGGCTGTTAATTGTAGCGACATATACCCAATGGATTAATAAAAACCCGTTACTCTGTTTGATAGCTCCGGGGCTTGGTTTTGGCTTTTTGATGGTGATAGGTACTCAATTTGTATTAGTTGGGGAATATTGGGCTATCTCTTTACTAGTGGGTGTCATTCCATTTTTTTTAGTCAATAATTTATTATTGCTTAATCAATACCCTGATATAGAGGCAGATCGAAAGGTTGGTCGTAGGCATTTTCCTATATCCTATGGCGTAAATCACAGTACTAACGTTTATGGTGCTTTCGCGTTGGCGAGCATACTAGCGATTATTATATATGTTAGCTTCGGCTATCTCCCCATGTTAAGTCTTGTTGCTTTAACTCCAATGCCATTAGCGTTATTTACCTTTCTAGGAGCTTTAAAATATAAAGAAAAAATCGGAGAACACCCTAAGTATCTTAGCGCGAATGTAGCAGTAACCATTTTAACTCCTTTATTTTTATCAATTTCAATTATTATGGGATAGGCATTGTTAATTTAACAATACCATTACTTACTGTAATCCTTATCGTAAAATCAGAACAGATCTGTCATTACTGCCGTTAATCTATACCCATTGTGATTGTTTTTTATAAGCGTCTTAGTACCAGAGACCATAAAAACTTGTCTTTACAAAATTATTGCCTCGATTAATCATGAAGTCGTTAGATTTGCAATAAGTTGCCAATAACACAGGCCTATATTATCGGTGTGTTTGGCGAAACAATGTAGACAAGGTGGTAATAGGAGGGGGAATACATATTAATTAACCATGATAATTATTATGGCCTGTATTTTGCTAGTTACATATTACTACATTCACTCTAAACCTTATAAACGTTGAAAATATGGGTACATAATAAAATCCATTTTAACTATGTGATTTAAAAAATTAGTGAACCAAACATTTATATCATTGAACACAACTATGGCAATAACAAATACATTTTTTAGCGACAACAGTTATCTGTTGATGCTATCTATTTCTATCACAATTCGGAGGTTACAGAATGAAAAAAATTGGTCTTTTATCATTCCCAAGATATTATAATTACGGCACATTTCTTCAGTTGTATGCATTGGAAACGACGATAGAGAAGCTCGGATTCTCTTGTGAAGTGATAGATTATGACCGTGATAACACGAACGGAGCGATACATAACGCTACAGATTCTTCTTTCACGGGTCTCATTAAAAAAGTGTTGTCAGTCCGCCAGTTTTCGACATTGAAAAGTAGAATAAGTGATCGCCTATTTGAAAAGAAAAAATGTAAGCTTACGCAAGGACGAACGGCACTCTATGATCGATTTTTAGACAAACATTTTAAGCTGGGCAGTATTCGTTATACCGCATTTGAAGAATTGGTTAAATTGCCTCCACAGTGCGAAGCTTTTGTTGTCGGTAGTGATCAGGTATGGCATCCAGGCGGTCATTACGAAGATGCTAGTTATTTTTTGAAGTTTGCTCCCCAACAACAAAGAGTCGCCTATGCACCAAGTTTAGGTTTATCAGAAATACCTGGACATGCAAGAGATTGGATGAAAGAGCAGATCCTAGACATTCCATATCTTTCTATCAGAGAGAAGGAAGGGGCAGATGAAATCAAGGCACTGACAGGGCGAACGGCGCAAGTTGTGCTTGATCCCACATTGCTCCTTGACATAAAAACATGGAATAGTATCAGTGAGGAGGATTCAAATATAACCTCTAAAGAATATTTACTTTGTTATATTTTGGAGTCTGACAATTACATCAGGGAAACAGCTAAGGCAATAGCGAAATATCTCGATTTGGTCATAGTGGTATTGCCGGTCAATAAGCATGATATTATGGACTCTAATCCAGATATTATTAAGGCGTATAATACCGGGCCAGCTGAATTTGTTGGATTGTTCAAAAATGCCGCGTTTGTTTGTACAGACTCTTTTCATGGTACGGTATTTTCAATTATCTACAACTGTCCCTTTTTCACATTCAAGCGTCATAATAATCCTTCCCAGGCAGCACTTCATTCAAGAATGAATACTATCCTTGGTATTACGGGTTTAAGAGAGAGGGTGTTATATAAAGGGAAGGATTTGCCTGACAACGCAATGACCGTTGATTTTTCTTACGCCAATCAACAAATATCTAAAGAAAAAGAAAAGTCATTGTCATTTTTATCAGAATCTCTTGAATCTGCATCAAGTTAATGTGTATTAGACGTCTGAAATTAATCAATATGGCGCAGATAGAGGAGGAGTATTCAAGGGGCGCATAGTCAGTCTATGTAACCCTTGTCGTAAAATCAGAATTGATTTGTCATTACAGCTGTTAATCTATAGGTTTCGTAATTATTTTTTGTAAGCTGAATGCACCACGAATATCACCAATGTTGAACCCTGTAGCATTATCATTAGGATATAATAATGCTACTTTCTTGGTGATTTCGTCACCTACATTTCCGCCATGACATTGTACACAAACGCCTGCAGTCGGTATTGGCTTCATATAACGATAAACTGATTTATCACCTTGTTGTACCGTTTCAGCATATTCCATAGTTTTTAGATTTTCTCCTGCGGCTTTACGTTTTTCAAATTGATGTAGTACAGTTAATTCCCATTCATCCGGTGCGTTGTTTTCGTTTCTAACTTTCAGTGACGTTCGCGCTATGTCCCAACCTGATAAAGAGGAGTTCTGTTTGGCAATAGGTCCTGCTTGAGTATTACATACCTCTAATGCTTTTATTGGCCCTTCTGATTTCATCGACGTTTTTAATACGTGTTTTAAATCACTGCCAAAAGCTTTTACCAAAGAACGCGCTTCCTTAATATTTTCACTTGGAATCATTCCTTCCGCATTTGCCAGAAAGGGTGATATAGATAAAGTGCTAGCTAACACTACATTAATGCTCATTGACTTCATATATTTCATATACTTCTCCATAGTTATAGTGTTTTTTTAGTTCAAATTATAAAAATTCTAAAGATAAAATTAAGTTATCTTTTTAGTAAGTTATTTCATCAGGCTTATCTAATCAACCTTGGGACTAGGTAAGCTAAATGGGTCATTCTTGTCGAGCTATTAAAAATAATTAAGTAACTGTTTATAATAATTATTATTACTAGAAAGTTGCTTATGAGATCCTTGAGCAACTATTTTCCCTTGTTCCATCACAATTATTTTATCCATTTTTTCTAGCATTAAAGGTTTATGCGTGATGACCAGTAAACTTTGTTTTTGCTGCTTTACATGATCTAAAATATTAACCATCACTTCTTCTTCATTACGACGGTCTAATCCTTTTGTTGGCTCATCTAAAATTAGAACACTGGCAGAACGTAGTAATAACTGTGCTATTTGCAAGCGTTGTGCTTGACCGCCTGATAATCCTATTCCGGTAGAGCCTAGCCAAGTATCAAAGCCTGCAGGTAAACTATCTATAAAGGAGGTTAAGTTGACTAATTCACAGACATGGCGCATTTCTTCTTCTGTTACGTCATGTTTTGCTAAACGCAAGTTATCAGAAATACTGGCATCAAATAAATATCCCTGTTGACTCATTAAAGCAATATGCTCTCGTAAAGATTCTTGGTTTAGTAAGCTTAAATCAATATCATTAATCGTTATCCGCCCGTTACTCAGGTCATCTTTTACGGGAGTAGTTGAGGGTGCTGATGCAGCTGATACGGATAGATTAGCGACTGATAAATCGTGGGTTGATGAAAGTGCTAAACCTGTTGGCCAAAAGCCCATGAGTAAATTAACTAAGGTTGATTTTCCAGCACCACTTGCGCCAATAATCGCAACTTTTTCACCCGCTTTTATAGATAAATTAATATCAACTAAACTAGGTGATTGTTGCTCTGGATAACTAAAAGTGAAGTTTTCAAAATTAATGTTTCCCTGTTGAACTGACTGGATACCTATTTCGGTAGGTTTTTCTTTATCAATAATAGCGAATAGCCTAGTTGCACTGGCTAAACTTTGTGGTAACAACTGCAATGCTAAAGGCATACTGCTTACTGTTTCAAAGCTTACCAATACCAATAAAATAACCGCCACTAAAGACTTGCTGTCAACGTCGCCTGCGGACAATTGGGGTAACAAAACAAAAAAGCACACTAGCGCTGATAAATGAATAAGTATGAACGTTATAGCACTTAAACCGGCATTAATTTTCACTAAGTGATAACGCACATCATAATATTGCTTAGTCATACTGGCTATTGAGCGCTGATAACTGATGCTAACTTGATAAACCAATAGCGTTTTAATTGCGCCAATACCATTGATTAACTCTTCCGTTAGATGGCTCTCTAAGTGAGATTTTTCCTTGGATAGCGTTGTTGATGCAAAATAACTGATCACCGGAAAAATAATCGCCACAACGAGCAACGCACTTAGCATCACCCAAGCAATAGCGGGAGAGAAAATAGCTAATGCATAACAAACGATGGGTACTGATATTAGGGCAACTACCATCGGTAACAGTACGCGCAAATAGAAGTTATCAAGATTATCAATATCTTGTTGTAATCTTGCGAGCAGATCGCCTGAGCGTAAATTAATCCGATAATAGGGTAATAAAGGTTCAAGTTGCTGGTAGAAGTAATGACGTAAGTCAGCCAGTGCGTTAAACGTTGCCCTGTGCGTTAACATACGTTCAGCATAACGACCGGCTGTGCGCACAATAGCTAAAAATCGAATGATGGCCGCAGGCGTAAAGTAATTTACTGTTATGCCTGATGTTCCGGCAATAGCCATTAATGTAATAAACCAACCAGAAACTGCCAATAAACTGATGTTGGCTAACACCGTAATGACTGACAATAATGCGCCAAGCAACATCAAAGGTAACTGGGGCTTAAGTAAGCGGATTAAGCGGAAAAATACCTTCATAAATTTACCTCCATATACTTATTCATAGTGAAACCATTCCTGCGTAATAGCCATCATGGTTTAACAATGATTGGTGTGTGCCAGATTCAATGACTTTTCCTTGTTCAAGTACAATGATGTTTTTAGCTTCAATAACGGTATGTAAACGGTGGGCAATAACAATCACGATATGATTTTTAGCATAGGCATTTATTGAAGAAGTAATTATTTTTTCAGTTTGCTGATCCAGATGACTTGTTGGCTCATCCAGAATAAGCACATCGGGCTGATGATAAAAGACTCGTGCTAGGGCCAAGCGCTGGGCTTGTCCACCAGAAATTCCTGCACCGGCTTCGCCAATTGTACTCTTAATACCTTGCTCAAGTGTTTGTACAAAGCTTGCTAACCCCGATTTTTCAAGCGCTTCAAGCACCAATTCATCTTGATAATCGTCTGACATGGCGACATTAAACGCTAAGGAGCCATAAAAAATTTGTGCCTGTTGTGAGATCCATCCGCAATGTTTTAACCATTGATCACGGTTAGCAGAGGTTAACGGTTTATCGTTTATCATCACCTGGCCAGCGTTTGGTTGAACAAAGCCTAATACCATGTCTGTTAAGGTTGATTTTCCCGAACCACTGTCACCAATGACGGCATATAAACCGTGAGATGAAAACTCAATAGTAACGTTTGTTAATGCATTGCTCCGTTCGGGGTAGGCGAATTCTGCTTGCACAAGGTTGATAGTGAAAGGCGCTATAAAGGTGTCTTGTTGGCTAACTTGTATCTGTGGTTCATTAAGTACTTCAATCAGATCTTCTGCTGCTGAAACACCCGCCATTTTGGCATGATACTGGGTGCCAAGTTGTCTAAAAGGTAAATAAAATTCAGGGGCGAGTAATAAAACCCATAAGGCAAAAATATAATCAACATCGCCATAATATAATCGAAAGCCTAAAATAACGGCGACTAATGCGATTGAAATAGAAGCTAAAAACTCTAAGACAAATGAAGAGAGAAAAGCAATTTTTAAAATGCCCATAGTTTCATCGCCATAGTCATCACTGATTTTTTTGACGGCGGCTATTTCTCTACGGGAGGCATTGAATATTTTAAGCTGTGTTAATCCTTGGATAATATCCAAAAAATGACTGCTCATTCGCTGTAATTTAGCCCAATGCTCTTCGTTTAAACGTTGTGCTTTATGACCGATAAGTATCATGAAAAACGGTACCATAGGCGCGGTAAATAATAGAATTAATCCTGATTGCCAATCAATGGGAAATACGGCAATAAGTATTGCTAACGGTATAACTGCGCAGTAGGCAATGACAGGAAGATAGCCAGCAAAATAATCTTCTAATGAATCAACACCTTGATGCAGTAAATGCGCTACTTTAGCACTCCCCTTAGTTTGCGTGTAAGCAGGGCCAAGCTGAAATAAGCGATTAAGCAGTCGTGAGCGAATATTTGTTTTAATATCCATGGCACCACGACGGCTATAACATTCACTAAAGTAGCCCAATGCCGCACGACAAAGAATAACAGCCACTAATGCCATACTTATCATAGTGATGTCGGTAAAAATAACCCCATCACTAATATTAGTAAGAACACTATTACTTAAGGTATTACTTAAGGTATTACTACTTGAACCATTATTCAAACCCGCTTCATTACTAGCAAATATGACTAAATTAATAAGGTAAGCCAGTATTGCGGTTTGTACGATCATTAATAGTCCATTTAATGATCCCAACGCAATAGCCCGGCTTAACCTGCCGTGGGCATATTTTTTTTGAGATTTGAGCCAGTGATTAACCTGCTTCTTTTGCTGTTTAGTTTTCTCTGTCATAGTAATCCACTTAATACTGGCCCATTATTTTTCAATGCTGCGCATTCGTTTTACTTTATGGTTGATCGTCGCTATCTTGATCTTTAGCAACATTGTCTACATGCTGTTCCATTTCGTACCACATCACATTAATTATGCCCAAAGACACTGCGAGTAATACACCTAAAATCCAACTGAAATACCACATAATATTTTCCTCTATTCTTTTTTAATATTGCTGAGCTCAACTTTGCTTAGTTATGCTCAGCTTTATTTAACCTTGTTTGGTCATGTTTAGTCGCGTTATACCAACCAAATTAATAGGCTGTGTGATTGTTTTGCTCAATTTCAGCCACGGTAACGGTACGCCACATTTTTTTGTAACACCAAAGGGTATAACCAAGAATAATGGGAACAAAAAAGGCGACTACAGCAAGCATTAAACCTAACGTTCCTTCACTAGAAACAGTATCCCACATTAATAAGCTGTGATTTGGAATGCTACTTGATGGCATAACAAATGGGAACATAGCAATACCAGCGGTTAAAATTACACTGACAATGGTAAAAGAGCTTCCGATAAAAGCGGCTACTTTTACTGAGGTGCTTTTGTTTTTTATACTTAACAAAAGCGCAACCAAAAATGGTGTAATTAACCCAATAGCAGGCACTAGCCATAATATTGGATTCTCTTGGTAATTAGTTAGCCAAGCACCAGCACCTGTGGTTACTTCCTTAATTGTGGGTTGTGCTTGTCCCATGGTGTCAATAGTACTTACAACCCAATAGCCATCAATACTTTGCCAAACCATTACACCAGCAAGCGCAAAAGCCAGTGATAACACAACTGCCACCACACGACCAATATTAGCTGAACGTTTCGCCACATCAGCATCTGTGCGCATTACCAACCACGTTGAACCATGCATTAACATCATAGCGACACTCACTACGCCTGTTAAAAGAGTAAAAGGAGTAAACAAAGCGAAAAATGATCCGGTATAGGTTACGCGCATTAATGAATCAAACCCAAATGGCACGCCTTGTAATAAATTACCGAAAGCAACACCAAACACCAGGGGAGGTACCATAGAGCCAACAAATAATGCTTTATCCCAGTTAGTGCGCCATTTTAACGAGTCTATTTTACTACGATAATCAAAAGCAAGCGGACGTAAAAATAAACTAAATAGCGTTAACATCATCGCAAAATAAAAGCCGCTAAATGCGGTCGCATAAACTAAAGGCCATGCGGCGAATAGAGAAGCGCCTGCGGTAATAAACCAAACTTGGTTGCCATCCCAATGTGGACCGACAGTATTAATAACAACGCGGCTTTCAACATCTTTTTTGGCAACAAAGGGTAACAAACCCCCTACGCCCATATCCATACCATCAGTGACTGCAAAACCGATAAATAGAAAACCGATTAAGCACCACCATAAAAATTTTAATGTTTCGTAATCAAACATGTAGCTCTCCTTAAGAATTCTGGCTGCGAAGACCAGATGTTAACTCTGGTGCTTGTTCAAAATGATAACGTCCGGTATGTAATGAACTAGGACCTAAACGAGCAAACTTAATCATCAAGTACATTTCAATCACAAACAAAATGCTATAAACAATGATGAAGGCAACAAGAGAAAATAACACATCGCTTGCCGCTAAACTTGAGGTAGATAAAAACGTTGGCAATATTTCACTAATAGCCCAAGGCTGACGACCAAACTCAGCAACAAACCAACCGGTTTCGATAGCTATCCAGGGCAATGGAAGTGCAATAAATAATGATTTTAACAACCAACGTTTTTGTTCAATTTGACGTCGAGCGTTAAAATAAAAGGCTAAACAAAATAACACCAACATAATCATGCCAGAAGCCACCATCATTCTAAATGCCCAAAAAATAGGGGCAACAGGGGGGGTTGAATCTTTAACCGCCATCTGTATTTGTGCTTCGGTCGCATCAACTACATTATCGGTGTAGCGTTTAAGTAGTAATCCGTAACCAAGATCTTGTTTCGTTTCATTAAATTTAGCAATATTCTCAGGCGTGTCTTCGCCATTACGTAATTTAACTAAGTACTTATATGCAATCATGCCGTTGCGAATACGCGGTTCATGTGCTTTTTGTAAATCGCGTAAACCCATCACTTCGCCATCTAAAGAACGCGTGGCAATAAGGCCCAACGCATAGGGAATTTTCACTGCATAATGAGTTTCCATTGCTTCATCATCAGGTAGGCCTATTAAGGTAAATGCTGCAGGCGCTGGTTCGGTATGATATTCCGCTTCAATAGCCGCAAGTTTTACTCTTTGTACTTCACCTACTTCATAGCCTGATTCATCACCTAGTAGAATAACGGAAAATATCGCGGCTAAACCAAAACCGGCAGCAACCGAAAAAGAACGTTTAGCAAACGCCACGTCTCTACCTTTAAGTAAGTAATAACTACTAATGCTTAACACAAACATTGCACCAGCAACATAACCGCCTGCTACGGTATGAATGAATTTAACTTGCGCAACTGGATTAAAAATAATTTCACTAAAGCTGACCAACTCCATTCGCATTGTCATGTAGTTGAATTCACTTCCCACTGGGTTTTGCATCCAGCCATTAGCAATTAATATCCATAGCGCAGAAAAGTTTGTACCCAACGCCATCAAAAATGTGCCCACTAAATGCTGTCGTTTACTTAATCTTTCCCAACCTAAGAAGAACATTCCTACGAAGGTAGATTCAAGAAAAAAGGCCATTAAACCTTCAATCGCTAACGGTGCACCAAAAACATCACCCACATAGTGAGAATAGTATGACCAATTTGTACCAAATTCAAATTCCATGGTGAGGCCGGTGGCCACACCAATGGCAAAGTTAATACCAAATAGCTTTCCCCAAAACTTTGTCATGTCCCGATAAATCTCACGGCCGGTCATCACATAAACGGATTCCATAATCACTAGAATCCATGTTAAACCGATGGTTAAGGGAACAAACAAGAAATGGAATAGTGCAGTAATAGCAAACTGCCACCGTGATAATTCAACTAACGCTTCACTGATCATTTTAATTACTCTCCTTGTACTGTTTATTTACAGCACATAGTTACTGATTTTTACTTTTATGTTTAAAGACGTTTTTCCGAAATATTAATTGCTTAGAACTTATAACCTATTAAATATCCAATCCAATTCCATTCGCTTTCATAATTTTATCTTCTTTAGCTTTAAGTAGATTATAAGACATTAGGTCTGACTAAATTACTATTCATTAATTTAGTTTTTGCTAATGTTAATTATAACCTCTTTTTTACAAAATTTAAATGAGTAAAGTTTCGGCCAATAATTATATAAAATGATATGAAAATTTTATATTTTTGTCTTTATTCAATAAAGATTAACTTATCCCTAAAATCCCTGATAAAAGTACTAATGGTCAAACAAACGGTTGTGTAAACATTTTATCTAATCTTTAAACCACATTTACCTAGTATAAGCAATAAACATACCATAAATAAAATAAATGTAAGTAATTGAAATATAAGAAAATAAAAGCAAATGAGAATAGGTGATTAAAATAAGCTTTTAATCAAGACACAAATGACATTAAATAGCGTCAATCAGTGTCATTTTTGACAAAGTTATTTTAAGGTGAAATACAATTGGTACATCAAACTATTCAAGCAATTATCGAATCTGTTGAGAAACCAGCAATATTCATCACACATGATTACTCAATTGAAGCGGTTAATCAGGCTTACCGTGATACCTACACGACGAAAGTAATACTGGGGAAAAGTAAGTGCTACGGGGTATCACATAATTTCAACAAACCTTGTGATCAAAGAGGGGAAGCTTGTCCTCTATCATCATGTAAAGAAACAGGTAAAAACAGCTCAGCACTGCACATTCATAAAACAGGATCAGGAGATACTTATTGTAATATTTTGATGAAACCAGTTAAAGATAACAATGGCATGACGATTGGCTTTTTAGAAATACTCGAAAAAGTTGATTTTGCTAGTAGTATTAGTAGCGATAGTAAATTAATAGGTAAAAGTAGGCCATTTCAAGAACTCTTAAAAATGATCACTCGCAGTGCAAATAGTAATATCAGCATATTATTACAAGGTGAGACAGGTACAGGTAAAGAACTCGCCGCATTATCAATACATCAAGCCAGTAAGCGAGCTAATAAGCCTTTTATAGAGGTTGAATGCACCGGACTCAATGAATCTTTATTTGAATCCGAATTATTCGGTCATGAGAAAGGTGCATTTACCGGAGCTAGCACTCGCAAAGATGGTTTAGTTTGTATGTCAAATGGCGGCACTTTATTTTTAGATGAAATAGGCGATGTCCCACTTAATTTACAAGTAAAATTATTACGATTACTTGAAACAGGCTATTATCGACGTGTGGGGAGTGTTGAAAAGGAAATGGCCAACTTTAGATTGATTTGTGCTAGTCACAAAAATTTAGAAAAAATGGTGACAGAAGGCGAGTTTCGAGAAGATTTGTATTACCGTATTGCCGCTTTTCCAATAAGCTTACCAACACTAAGAGCTAGAAAGTCTGATGTATCAATTTTAGCAGAGCATTTATTATTAAAAAGTGAATTTTCATCGAAAAAATTTACTACTGAAGCGTTAACTGCGTTAGCTCATTATCATTATCCAGGTAATGTCAGAGAGCTTAAAAATATCGTTCAACGAAGTGCTCTATTAAGCGATGATGACTTAATAAACGTTGAAAACTTACCCAACAGTGTTATTGTTTTAAACAAGATAAATAACAACTCAACTAACCTGATGTCAAACGAAAAAGAGCACATAATCAAGCTACTTAATCAATACGGTAATCAACCAATAACTATTGCTGAAAATTTAGAAATAAGCGTTAGAACCTTATATAGGAAGTTGAAAAAACATCAGTTGAATATGAAAGTTTGAGGATAAATTATGATTTAGAAGCTTTAAACTCCTTAACGTATTTACAATCTAAACTCTCTAAGTAATCAGCATTATAAGCCTAAACTAATGCAATAAAAGAGAATGAGTTCGATTCTATTACTCCGGATGCCCTTTGATTAATAACCTTGGCTATGTATCTATAATAAGAAATAATAAACGTCTAACCAAGGTGATAACTAATTACTCGCAGCAATAAATCGATCAATTTCTGCTTCAACCATTGTAAGTGGCAATGCACCGTTACCTAACAATGCATCATGAAAATCGCGAAGACTAAACCTGTCTCCTAAGGCTTTTTCAGCTTTATTTCTAAATTTCCAAATGGCGAGTTCACCTAATTTATATGAAAGCGCCTGTCCTGGCCATGATATATAACGATCTATCTCGGCTCTAACATTAGCTTGAGATAATGAGGTATTACTAGAAAGGAAATCGACACCTTGTTGTCTACTCCAGCCTTGAGCATGTATACCTGTATCGATAACTAATCGACAAGCCCGCCACATTTCATAACTTAGGCGTCCAAAATTATCATATGGTGTATCATAAACGCCCATTTCAACGCCTAATTTTTCCGAGTACAACCCCCATCCTTCTCCATAAGCACTAAAATATAGCGCTAAACGGAACTTAGGTACATTTTGTAGTTCACTTGAGATAGCAGATTGATGGTGATGACCAGGTACTGCTTCATGTAATGTTAGCGCAGTAAGTTCATATAAAGGTCGTTGATCTAATTGATAAGTATTTAACCAGTAGGCACCACCACGATTACCACCAACTAATGCATTATTATATGATGCCGTAGTATAGTTTGGCGCGATCTCTTTAGGTACTGGCACAACACCGTAAGGATTTCGAGGCAGTTTTCCAAAAAACTCAGGCATCACATAATCTATTCGTTTGGCAATATAAGACGCTTCTTTGAGAAGTTCCTTGGCTGATTTTGCATAAAACTGTGGATCTGTTCTAAGAAATTGAGTGAACTCTTCAAAGGTGCCAGTAAAGTTAAGCTCCTTGATAATGGCGGACATTTCTTCTCGGATACGTTTTACTTCGCTAAGTCCGGTTTGATGTATTTGTCTAGCAGATATATTAGTTAATGTAGTGTAGGTTTTAATTTGATGAGCATAATAAGCTTTACCATTATTCATTTGCGCTGCGCCAATATTTTTTGAGGCGGCTTGTAAATATTCGCCACCAAAAAACTCAGTAAATGTTGTAAAAGCAGGTATCGCAGATTTTGATATAGCTTGCTTAGCATGAGCTCTAAGAAGTGTTTGGTTTGCTAAAGAGATAGTGTTATTAATATTCAAAAACGGTTTATATAAACTGCTTTTTGTTGGGTCTTGATATATCTGTGCCTGAACGGTAGGAAGTATACCTTCAACAACAATTTTTGGTAGCGTAAAATCGGTTTCAATACCGGTGCGCATATTGATGATATTTTCATTAAAATATCGAGGTATATCATTTAACCGGGAAATATAGTCTTGATAATCTTCAATATTATTCATCACCAAACCATTACTCATGTTAAGTACTGACAGATAAAAACTACTAAAAGTATTCAGTGGTATACGAGATAAATTTAATTGATAGCCATCTATAGCACCTTTTATTACCCATTGAAGTAACTGATGATTAATGCGATTTTCTGCGGAAAGTGTCTTAATATCAATATCGATTAAACGCGTAAGAAATACGCGCTCTGCTGCAAGGCGTCTATCGTTATCTTTCGATGATACTCGGTTAAGTAAATGATTATATTTATTCACGCCAGCACGAGTTGCAGATAAAGGATTTTCTTTTAATGAAAAATCCCATCTTTCATCAATAATTTGCGTTAACTGTTCATTGGCACTTATAGAGACTTGATCATCAGCCATTAAGTTAGTGCTATAAAATAAAAGTCCGATAAAGGCTAATAAGCTAACGATACTGTAACTTTTATTTAAGTTATTATTGTTCATCATTTCCTCAGTTTTCTCATGTAGTCAAGTATTTTAAAATTAATATTGTCATAGAATGTAATTAAGGATCAGTAAAAAAAACTTGCTGTTCCCACCAAATAGTACAAAACAGGTAAATTGATTTTAACCCTTTTAATTTCGTTAGGGGAAGTCGTTAAATACTTATTTCGATTAAATGGTAAAGACAATATAGGAAGTTTTTATTGGGTCAATAATAAAAGAGTGGTTACTATGGTAACAATCTCATATGGCCCACTGGATATCCAACAGTACACCGGAAAACTCTATGCGGTCAACTACGATGGCAGTAAAGCACCGCCATCTTTGGTTGGAATACCAAACGTTCAGGGACTAGATCAACAAAAACATTAACTCTGGCTGGGCTTATATTTAATCGACATTAGATAAATTCATGTGCTGAAGCCATATATTTAATATAAATTTTTTCCAAACATTAAAGGGATGGAGACAACTACGGTATATTTTGCGAAAATAATTCAAGGTTTTAACTAAAGGCTTAAAGGGAATTTTGAATTGAAAATTCAGCTATTTTTTTTGTTCTTTAATCAAGAAAAAATCTCTGAAAACTAATTATTCATCCTCTCCCTACATTGCTGTATAATCCCGCGTATTAAACAAGTACCTTAGTAAAGACATTAAATTTGCAATCAAGGTAGTTAAATCACCACTTATGAGGCTGCTCTCTATTAGTTAAAGCCCCGGTAATAAAATATAGAGCAAGTTGAGACAAAACATGACCGTAGAAAAATTTGACCCACAAGAATCTAAGAAAAGTAGTAATTCTGCCGAAAGCCAAACAACAACGTTAGACATTCCATCTAAAATGATTGAAGAGCAACATCAAGAAGTTGTTACATCACATCCAGAGTCAAAACGCGCTGCAAAGGTAGGCTTCGTAAGTCTCGGTTGCCCAAAGAATCTTGTCGACAGCGAACGCATTCTTACTCAACTTCGCACTGAAGGTTATGATGTAACGAATAGCTATGACGATGCTGAATTAGTGATAGTAAATACCTGTGGTTTCATCGATTCGGCAGTACAAGAATCACTGGATACCATTGGCGAAGCACTAGCTGCAAATGGTAAAGTGTTGGTTACCGGTTGTTTAGGTGTTAAGAAAGATGAAATTATTGAGCTTCACCCAAATGTTTTAGGCGTTACTGGTCCTCATGCTTATGATGAAGTATTAACACAAGTGCATAAACATGTCGCTAAACCTAAGCATAATCCGTTTATTGATTTAGTACCTCCGCAAGGGGTTAAACTTACGCCTAAGCATTATGCTTACTTAAAAATATCAGAAGGGTGTAATCACCGTTGTACATTCTGTATTATTCCATCCATGCGTGGCGATTTAGACTCACGTCCGGTTGGTGATGTATTAGGTGAAGCTAAACGTTTGGTTGATGCTGGCGTTAAAGAGTTATTGGTTATTTCCCAAGATACTTCTGCTTACGGTGTGGATGTAAAACATAAAACAGATTTTTGGGATGGTATGCCGGTTAAAACTCACATGCAGCAGTTATGTGAAGAATTAGCGAAGCAGGGCGTTTGGATACGCCTACATTATGTTTACCCGTATCCGCATGTTGATAAAATCATTCCATTAATGGCTGAGGGTAAAATACTACCGTATTTAGACATTCCTTTTCAGCATGCAAATAAACGCATTCTTAAATTAATGAAACGTCCTGGTAGCTCAGACCGCGTGTTAGAACGTATTGCCAAGTGGCGTGAAATGTGTCCTGAGTTAGTCATTCGTTCAACCTTTATTGTCGGTTTCCCAGGTGAAACAGAAGAAGAGTTTGAAGAGTTATTAGACTTTTTAGAAGAAGCACAATTAGACCGTGTTGGTTGTTTCAAATACTCGCCAGTTAAAGGCGCTACGGCTAATGCTTTACCTGATCATATTTCAGATGACGTGATGGAAAACAGACTGCAACGTTTTATGACAGTACAAGCAAAAATCAGTGCGGATAAACTTCAAGCTCGAATTGGTCAAGAATATCTCATTCTTGTTGATGAAGTGAATGGTCTTGGTATTGTAGGACGCTCTTATATGGATGCACCTGAAGTAGATGGTAAAGTTTATCTGTCTGATGACTTTGATGCTGAGCCTGGCGACTTAATGTGGGTACAAATTATTCATGCAGACGAGCATGATGTTTGGGGTGTTCGTGTAGAAGATGAAGAGACTTAGTTCTAGTTCCATATAAAATATTCACTACTCAGTTTTATTTTCTTAAAATGTTAAGCAATAATTTATAAATTATTGCTTAACATTCTTTTTTATCGCATTAACTTAACTGGGTCAATATGGTCTGGTTCATTTTCTTTTAAGTAAACCTCTTCTTCAGCCGTTAAATTCACGTCATCAAAGCCGTTTATCATCGGTTGTAGTTACTTGCGCAAGGCATGACCAACAGTAAGCAGATAAACATGCACAATAATAAATATTACAATTGCTGCTGAGATATGAATACCAGCTACCCAAAATAATAGTTCACTGGAGCGACTAGAAGTCCAGTCCAGAGAGAATAAAAAAGATAGAGTAACCCTGATAGCCAAATCGCGGGAAACAAAATTAATTTCAACGCTAGATAAGTTAATGCCTGCAAAGGTGCTATGTATGCAGTTATTGGGCATTTAACTCTCTTATTCGTTGATGTGGCATAGTAACTTTCCTCTCATCCTATATTCTCATTTTATGCCTTATTGTTCACTTTTTTAGGGTGTTTTCAGCCAGTAAGTTAAACATATATCTGACCATAGTAGTTGGTTTTTAAGTCAATTTATGTATTTGACACATGAAAATCTCTAGCGGTGCGCAAGAATATTTACATTGATTATATGGGGATTATTTATCAAAAAATCATTCCAAGAAGTGATGCTGAATATCGTCTAATAATACCGGGTATAAGTAATTTTAAAAAAACATATCAGGTATTCCCCCATAACAAAATTTAGGTCATTAAATCATTATTAAAAGTATGTGGTTACATAAACTTATAAATATTTTAAGGAAGATATGAAAGACTATAAACAGGAAGGATCAAAAGGATGTGAACACTGTATTTGGAATAACAGTTGTATTGGGTCAAAACTCCTAGAATATGCGCCTTATATTAAGATATTTCAGTCACATATGCTGAGTGTTAATGAACATGTATTTAACACAGGTGATATATTAAGCACACTTTATGTGATTAAATCAGGGGCGATAAAAATCTATGTGACTAATGATAGTGGTGACGAACAAGTTTTAAATTTTTCTCTTCCTAATGATGTCATCGGTTTAGAAGGCTATGATTCTGACCAATATGTCTCATCAGCTATTGCCTTACACACATCGTCAGTTTGTGCCATTCCACTTGCTGAGGTGAAAAAAATACTCAATGAGGTAGTTCCAGAATGGTTGTTAAAACTCGCTCTAGATAATTTCAAACGACATGGTCGTAATATTTCATTGTTAAATAAGAAAAAAGCTAAATCACGCATTGCCGCATTTTTAATTGATACAGCCGATAACTGTAAATCTCTTGGCTGTTCAGGCAAAGATTTTGAATTAAGCATGTCTCGTGATGACATAGGAAATTATCTAGGCTTAGCATCAGAAACTGTCAGTAGAACATTGACACAGTTACAGCAAGAAGGCTGGGTAAAAATGGAACGCCGCCAAGTAACTATTGTAGATATCCCTCATTTAAGTGAAGCGGCACAACATCGCTAACATTGGTCTATATTCGTGAAACAAGCGTGATTTTTTTGATGTGATTAGTCACACCGCCTAGGTGGTGATGTGTCTCTAAATCATGTTTTGTTATTTTGTAATGAGAAACAACAAAAGCCCAAAAATCAGGCTGATATAGCGAAACACTAGTGATAACAAAGTTTATGCTACAATTTAGTTATTGTTAAGCGACTTATAATTATATGAAAATAAAAAATACTGAAGCTTACCTTAACCAAAAAAATTCAGATTTACTTGATGATTTTCACGTGGAATTTGACCGCGGTCTGTCAACATCTGAAGCAAAAATTAGATTAGAACGTTTTGGTCCGAACAAAATCACTGAAAAAGAAGAAAGTATATTACACCGTATACTGCGTCGATTTTGGGGACCTATTCCCTGGATGATTGAGGCTGCCGCGATCTTATCAGCCTTGGTTAAACACTGGGAAGATTTTGTAATTATAACCATAATGCTTTTAGTTAATGTACTAATTGATTTTTTTCAGGAACATAAAGCTTTAAATGCGCTGAAAGTTTTAAAAAGTCACCTAAACCTTGAAGTTCGCGTATTACGGGACGGACATTACAGTTTGCTTCCCGCACAAGACTTAGTGCCAGGTGACATTATTAGAATACGCATTGGCGATATAATCCCCGCTGATGTTAAATTACTAAGCGGTGGCTTTGTGTCGGTTGATGAATCATCCTTAACAGGAGAATCATTACCCGTGACTAAACATGAGGGTGAATTGGCATACAGTAATACAGTAATAAAACAGGGTGAAATGCTAGCGTTGATTGTGAATACTGCGAGTAATACCCGTTTTAATACTGTTGTTGCACTTGTGGCTAAAGCTTCACTAAATGAACGCAGTCACTTCCAACAGATGGTAATGAAAATTGGTAATTTTCTTATCGTTCTCACCCTTTTTATGGTGTTATTAATTATAATTTCAGGCATTATTCGCCAAGAACCCTTATTTGAAATTGTTCGCTTTGCCTTGGTTTTAACCGTAGCAGCAATACCCGTTGCTTTGCCCGCAGTACTGTCAGTTACAATGGCGGTAGGTGCAGTTAACCTAGCCAAAAAGAAGGCTATTGTTTCTCGCCTTACTGCGATTGAAGAGCTTGCTGGCGTCGATGTGTTTTGCTCAGATAAAACGGGAACCTTAACAAAAAATGAAATGCAAGTAGCTGAACCTATGACCTTAAATGGCTATATAGAGCAAGAGCTATTTCTTTACGCGGTGCTTGCTTCGCGCCATGAAAATCATGATCCCATTGAAGTCCCTTTATTTGATTATATCGATACCCAATATCCTCATGCTAATTGGCAAGAATGGAAACAGCTGCAATTTAATCCCTTTGATCCTGTTAAAAAATTCACTTCCGCAATCGTTTGTCTCTCTAATGAAAAGTTAACTGTCTATAAAGGCGCTCCTCAAATTATATTGAAAATGGCTGACTTGTCAGAGAAAGAATACGTTGCAATAATGAAATGCATTGAATTATTTGCTACTAGAGGCTACCGCTCTTTAGCCGTGGCTATTGAAAAAGAAAAAGACAAGATTGAACTCATTGGTTTAATACCTTTAATTGATCCTCAAAGAGATGATTCCGCACAAGTTATTCAAACCATGCTAAAGCATGGAGTAACGGTTAAAATGATCACGGGTGATAATGCCGCAATTGCAAGTGAGATAGGACAAAGACTTGGTTTTAAAGAAGGCGTAATATGTTCTAAAGAATTGTCCTCATATGATGGGGAAAAATTGTTAAAAACTATTGAATCTGTTGATGTTTTTGCAGAAGTACTCCCAGAAGATAAATACCTAATTGTAGAAGAACTGCAAAAAGCAGGTCATTTAGTTGGCATGACGGGTGATGGAGTCAATGATGCGCCAGCCCTAAAAAAAGCAGATTGTGGTTTTGCTGTGTCCAATGCTACTGACGCAGCACGTGCCTCTGCTGATATTATATTGACCTCCCCTGGTATTTCAGTGATTAATCATGCTATAGAGCAGGCTAGAATTACTTTTGAAAGAATGAAGAGTTACGCCACTTTTCGTGTTGCAGAAACTATTCGAATTGTGTTGTTTATGACATTAAGTATTTTAGTATTTAATTTCTACCCAATAACAACAGTAATGATAATTCTCTTAGCGTTATTGAACGATATACCTATTCTTGCCATTGCTTATGACAATACTAAAGTTAGTAGTCTCCCCGTTTCTTGGAAAATGCATACCTTACTCACCGTTTCTACAGTACTTGGTCTCGCTGGTGTTTTATCTTCATTTGTATTATTTTTCTGGTTACAAAAGCAAGGGGTTGCTGAAGAGACAATTCAAAGCCTTTTATTCTTAAAGCTGATTATCGCCGGGCATAGCACACTTTATATTACTAGAGCTGATGGTTGGTTTTATCAAAAACCTTGGCCCTCACCCTTATTACTTGTTGCGACATTTGGCACTGAAATACTCGGTACACTTATTGCGGTTTATGGATTATTTATTACTCCTATAGGCTGGGAGTTTGCGCTTTATATTTGGCTTTATGCCTTTGTTTGGTTTTTAATTAATGATGTAATTAAAATGGTGACCTATCATTTTATCAACAACTCATCTAAAAATAATAACGCAGTATAAGTTTAAACATTATTGGTGACATTAACCTTGCTTTTAGTGGTTGCTCTTTAATCCAGCTTAGTAAGCCTTCCCAATATTTAGTTCCAAATAGCACTATAGGTATAGGATAAATTTTATTTGTTTGCACAAGGGTTAACGCTTTAAAAAACTCATCGAGTGTACCAAAACCACCGGGCATACAAATATAGCCCATTGAATGTTTCACAAACATAACTTTACGAGCGAAAAAATAACGGAAATTTAGGGTGATATTTGGGTATGGGTTCGGATTTTTCTCCTTAGGTAAAACAATACTCAGTTGGATTTACTTTTCCATTAAATGAAAGCGAAAGTTATTTGTGGTAATGTGTTTAAAACTGATATGTAATGGGGCAGATATTTGACTTATTTATCGTTCCTCGCTACTTATAGCTCACTGTGTTTAGTTGTTTAGCAAGTCATTATTAACACTCTTAGCCTCAAATAATAATATGGAATAATTATCATCAATAGGAAAATCATGACTCAAAACATCGAAAATCAGCCTTATGTTTTAACAAATACTACTAACCATGTTCTTTGGTTATCTATGAATCGTCCGAAACAAAGAAACCCATTATCTTCAGCTATGTTAAGGGCTTTACATCAGCATATAAATGAAGCGAATGAAAATGATGACGTTCGCGTTATTGTTATAACAGGTGAGGGAGGTGTATTTTCTGCAGGTCATGATTTAAAAGAAATGTCAGGTAGAAAAAAAAACTGCGAGCCTGATAATGCCAAACGAGTCAAAACTGTTTTAGATGACTGCACACGATTAATGATGTCACTCATTGAATCGCCTAAAGTGGTTATTGCTTGTGTGCAAGGCACGGCAAGTGCGGCGGGTTGCCAATTGGTATCTATGTGTGATTTAGCGATTACTCAAGACAAAGCTGGATTTTGCGCACCGGGCGTTAATATTGGAACATTTTGTACCACGCCACTGGTCGGTATAGGCCGTAACATGCACCGTAAGCATGCGATGGAAATAGCATTAACAGGTGATATGTTTTCTGCAGAAGATGCCATGCGTTTCGGGTTGGTGAATAAGGTTGTAAAAATAGAAAACTTAAAAGAAGAAACTGATAAGTTAGCGAATAAAATAGCGCAAAAATCAGCTGTGGGTATTCATTCGGGTAAACTTGCTTTCTATCAACAAATAGATGAATCAATTGAAAACGCATATATTTCAGCTAGTCAGGCTATGTTGCAAGCTATGTTGTCAGATGAGTGTGATGAAGGTGTGAGCGCATTTTTTGATAAAAGAGAACCACAATGGAAAGGGCTTTAATGTGAGCTTAGAGCTGATTAATGATAGGGATGAGATTGAAGATAATAACATCATTGACACCCTAAAAAAGGTCAAAACTATTGCTTTGATTGGGGCTAGCTCAAAACCAGAGCGAGATAGTTATAAAGTGATGGCTTATCTAATAAAGGAGGGGTATCAAGTTTTTCCTGTTAATCCACTTCTTGAGGGGGCAACAATATTAAACCGTGAGGTGTATGGTTGTATAAAGGATATACCATCATCTATCGATATGATTGACGTGTTTCGACAATCTAAGTATCTATTAGATATAGTGGTTGAGGCTAAACAAGAAAATATTGCCCATATATGGACACAACTAGGGGTAACTGACATAAAGTCAGAATTATTAGCGTTAGAAAGTGGTATTAATATTATTGTAAATCGATGCCCTGCAATAGAAATACCTAGGTTAAATCTTTCGTTTAAAGTGGATTAATCATCTACTAACCAAGTATTAACTACGCGTTAACTCAACGTAAATTTTAACATAGCTCTAACTTCGTACTATTTTTAACTTGACTGGAGAGGAATACGCCAAATTTCTTCAAGTTTAAATGCTTTTTTTTGACCATTACATATACTCTCTGGCTAAGTAAAAAGAAGTGCGAAGTTAGGCGTCTTCTTATTGACCGTCAGGCTTTAAATAAGCGAGATCATCTTCATCATCAGCATGAAAATCGTAACCCCCCTCAAAATCGCCATTCAGCTCATTGGCAACCGTGATAGGGAGTTCTAATATTTCTGGGATATAAATAGAAATATTGACTTGTTGATCAATAATCCCCTTTAACTCGTTGAAATCTAACAAACCTACTTCTTGCAGGTATTCCCTAGTTAATAACGGTAGCTTTTGGATGAAGTGTTCTATGGAACTGTCTACTTTAATAAGCAGCGCAGCTTTATCAGTTACTGTAAGGTAAGTGTTTAACTGCTGATATAAAGTAGTAGTAAACATTTTTTTGTCACAATCAATAAGCAACAATGCAATTGCCGTATTGAGAAACTTTTGTAATTCAAATATCAACACGTCTTCATCAGTATCAATAAGCAGGGCGTTGGCACCATAGTTGGCAGCAATACTTTGATAAACGTTTAACAGCATAGCGCTTTGATAGCCTTCACTTATCAATGCCGTATGCATAAGCCTTATGTCAGACGTATCATTAATGGCTAACGCATAACTACTGAGCGAGACCTCTTCAAAATATGAGGGAGATACTTTTTTTAATTGAGTGTACTTTGCCCAACCGGCTCTAAAGCAATAAACGATACCTTGGGTTTTTAGTAACTCTTTTGCTTTATCCGTATTGTTATCGCACAGTTCTAATAGACCTAAGTTACTCAAACCAAGAACAATTTCACAGCCTTTTTTTATTTGATCGGCATAAATTATCGACAAGTTATCAGACGCTATTCTCAACGACATATCGGATAATTGTTGCTTAGTTTTATGCATAAATTCTGGCGTAAAATAGCCTTCACTTTCTCCATCTTTTAAGACTAAAAGTAGAAATGGGTGATTTCTTAACGCTGCAATTTTCATTGATGAATCCTAATAAATAACCTAACAAATTAAAGTGGCGCGAACATATCGTCGGTATCCATTTCAACAGCGGTGACTCTTTGTTTATTGGCATTTTGTTTTAACGCGTTTTCAATATTGTCGAGTGTACCATTGCTACTTACCGTCATGACTTCATGATAGGCCTCTTCGCTTAGCGATTTTATTTTCATTAACAACTCTTCAGTACTGCCAGACGTTTGTTCTTCGTCTTCTTCTAATTCTGAAAAATCGTGACCAATAAACGGTAAAGATAAATATAAAAGACCAAAGTCATCTTCAACAATGGCAGTTAACACTTCCAATTGTTTTTCTTCATCATCGGAAGAAAGAAATATTTGTGTTAATAAACTGTGTGCTTCAGTTTGTGCACAAAATACGTGTTCTTCGTCCATATTTTGCCAATAAGAGGGTTCAACGTTTAATAGCTGCTTAATTGATTCCGCGTCCATTAACCAGGTGGCAATAGAAGGGATAGTCGCGTCGTGCTCTCTAACAATTTTAGCGACAGTTAAAATATCCATTTCGGTTAACACAGCAAGCATGGTCTCATCACCTTGTTCAGAAGCAATGTTTTCTAATGAGGTGCCCGCGCGTCTACCGCTATGCTGCGCTTGTTCAATAATATCGGTAGCAAGAATTAATGCATTTTTTGTCAAGGTCATTCCTTAAAACTTATATGTTTATTAAAATAGGTTTGTTAAGTAAATAGCTTAATTAAATTTTTTAATGGGTTCTGTTGATTTAGTTACGTCAAAATAGTACAAAGACTAGTAGTTCTCATCATAATCATTTGAGCCATACTCATCGAGCTGATCATGTTCATCTTCTTCTGCTTTTAAAGGAGTAGCATCATAACCATTATAAAAATGAATGAGTAAAATGGCTGTTTTTAAATCCTGTTCTGCGTGGGTCATTATTTCAGAAATACAGGCTCTAGCATCAGCATGCACGCCCACAAATGGTTTGATCTCAGCCCAAGACGGTTCATCAGTAAGTTCGACTTTTGCTAGGTTTTTGCTATCAACTCTAACCTTGCTTGATATCGCCATCGCGAGTTGATCAGCCATGCCATTAAATAATAAAGGCATTTTTTTTAATTGTTCGAATAAATTAGATAAATAATTTGATAATAAATCAGGGTTTTCAGGATCAGCTAATGAGATCATATTTTCTAAATACATAGAAAAATCATCGGTTAAATAATCAGGTAAGCTTGTTTCAGGTTGCATTCATTGTTTCCTAATTGAAAGTCTAACAGAAAGTCTAGAGGATAATATTATTTAAAGCCTAATTTAAAGCACTGTTCCAAAAAGAATCAGTAATTTCTCGGGGATCAGTTATTACGGTATAGTTGTTTTTTAAGTATAAAGAACGCTTTTTTGGATCAGAAATAACATCATAAGCCTGTTGAATTAGTTGAAATTTTTCTTTGGCTTCCGTGCTATCATTTCTATCGGGGTGATATTTATTAGCGAGTTTACGATAGGCTTTTTTAATCTCGATGGTTGTCGATACTCTACTTACACTTAACTGTTCAAAATAATCCATAAATTTCACTTACCTTTTGCTAGACAACTTTCAATGGCCGTTGACATGATTAACGCAATTCTACCTTCGTAATGACATTATTTACATCATTATGTTGTTTCTTTCTAATCAATCAAGTTCTATTATTACTCCAAAGTTAACGGTGAACCTTAACGCTCAATTTTAATTACCAGTTATAGTTACAAATTCTAACTATCACCTTTATACAAACAGGAGAATAAACATGAAAGCAATTGGCTACAAGCAATCATTATCTATCAACGACCCATTATCTTTAATCGATATTGAACTCCCACAACCTATTGCATCAGGACATGACTTATTAGTACGCGTTAGCTCAATCGCGGTTAATCCCGTTGATTGTAAGATTCGTCAAAATGTTTCACCTGAAGGAGATCAGTACAAAGTACTCGGTTGGGATGCTGTTGGTGAAGTTGTTGCAATAGGTGAATCAGTAAGTAACTTTCAGCCGGGCGATAGGGTGTTCTATGCAGGGGACTTAAATCGTCAAGGTAGTAATGCAGAGTATCAATTAGTTGATGAACGACTTGTCGGTAATAAGCCAAAAAGTTTATCCGATAGTGAAGCCGCCGCATTACCGCTAACGTCAATTACTGCTTGGGAATTATTGTTTGAACGTTTGGCCATTAAGCAACAGGCTCCTGACTTAAAAGAGCAATCAAACGATGTGATTTTGATTGTTGGCGCAGCGGGTGGTGTAGGCTCAATTTTAGTTCAATTAGCAAGTGTATTAACAGGTGCAACCGTTATTGCTAGCGCCTCTCGTGAAAGCTCAGCAAAATGGGTGAAAAAATTGGGTGCGGATTATGTCGTTGATCACTCCAAGCCATTAGAGGAACAAGTTAATCAACTTAATATCGGGCAAGTAACGCATGTTGCTAGTTTAACGCACACAGATTCATATCTAGATAGCTATGTTGAATTGTTAGCCCCAATGGGAAAAATAGCGCTAATTGATGATCCTCAATCGATTGACATCAGAAAGCTTAAACCGAAATGTTTGTCACTACATTGGGAGTTTATGTTTACCCGTTCAATGTTCAACACTGTAGATATCAGCGAACAACATAATTTACTTAACAAAGTGTCTGAATTGATTGACCAAGGTTATATCCAAACTACGGTGGGTAAAAATTTAGGAACAATTAATGCGAAAAATTTAAGAATTGCGCATGAAGAACTTGAATTAGGTAAATCAATAGGAAAAATCGTGTTAGAAGGCTTTTAAACGTAAGCCTTAATCTCTTTCATTGGCCAGTAGCGGCATAAGTCACTATTTTGAAGTTGGTGATAATAAATAGGATTTATTTAAACTGATGAAGAGCCAAACTAATGTGATAAGGAACAGTATTAAAAAAGATACTAGCGTATAACAAGGCTAATGATACTGAACTAGTTATTAATAAGGCATATAGATACAAAAACTCTTTATGCCTTTTAGCGAATCTTTTTATCTCTATGATAACGCTGAAGCGACGACCGACTTTGGAATCACTTCGCTGTAATCGCTTAACATACGCTGATACCAAGCATAAACCACATCGTCATTTTCTAAGAACTCTGTAATGCCTGAAGTGGCAATCCACAAGAAGGTACCGAGCAAACAAATATCGCTATAGTCTGGCTTATCGCCACCTAAATAGTTATTAGTCGCCAATAACTCTCTTACATAATCAAGCTCAGCTTGTAATCCTTGAATATGTTGTTCTGGGGTAGCGGCAAACTCTTCTAAAGTTTTACCGATTTTCTCTTCTCTAGTACGACGAAAATATTGTTGATCTTGGTCTGAAAGAATATTATAGAGATCTAAAATAAGAATTCCTGGAATATGCTTAGACAAAACAGTAGATACCCACAGATGAAACGACTCAGCTTTTGTTTTAGCTTTATCATTGGCAAATAAGCTTGGTGCGTCAGGGTATTTAGCTTCTAAATATTCAGCGATAGTCCATGAATCACTAACGACCTTATCGCCATCAGTAATCACTGGCAATAAAGGTTGCTCAGACACGGCAAATTTTTCTTTTTCAGTAAACCAAACTGGCTCTGTTTTATGGCTAAGCTGCTTATGTACTAAAGCTAATTTAGTCTTCCAACAGTGTGGTGCAAAACGTAGGCTACGATCTGCGCCTGCTAATTCATAAAGTGTAATCGTCATGATCTTTCCTTCAAATGGGTTGTGTGTTGTTTATGTACTATTTTTCTATGTACTGCTTGATTAAATATAAGTGTATGTGTGATTTTATTTATTATTTTTGCCCGAATAGAATCAACTTACCTGCTTCACTGACTGCAGAGCCACTATTCATCGTATCTGCTTTGGCATAAGCCTGAATCACCGCTGGACGCGCCGACATACGTTCAAACCATGCTTTAACATTAGGGAAATCATTAAGGTTTTGGCCCTGTTTTTCATAAGAACGTATCCACGGATAACTTGCCATATCTGCAATGGAATACTCCCCAGTAACAAACGATTTATCGGCTAATTGCTTGTTTAACACACCGTATAAACGGCTTGTTTCATTGACATAACGGTTAATAGCATAAGGAATTTTTTCGGTTGCATACTGCGAAAAATGATGGTTTTGTCCGGCCATAGGACCCAAACCACCAATCTGCCAGTACAACCACTGCAATACGTCGTAACGTGCAGCGCCCGATTGAGGTAAAAAGGTTCCGGTCTTATCCGCTAAGTATTCTAAAATAGCACCAGACTCAAAAATAGATAAAGATTTATCACCATCGTTTGCCGTTGGATCAACCAACGCAGGGATACGATTGTTAGGGCTTATCGCGAGAAACTCGGGAGTAAATTGATCGCCTTTATTAATATCAATGGGATATAAATTATAAGGCAGGCCAGCCTCTTCTAAGAAGATGGTGATTTTATGGCCATTTGGCGTAGTCCAATAATACAAATCGAGTGATGACATTAAGTATTCCTTTTGAAATTATCCTTGACAAGTATGTCAAAGATGACACTGATGTCAAGAATAAGTTAAGATACGCTATTGTCAGGATATCCACGAATGAAAATAAGTAGAGAAAGTATGGTTGGTACACGTAAATTTAATGAAGAAAAAGTATTAGATATTGCCGTTGACGTATTCTCTAGGAAGGGTTTTATCGCCACTACCATGCTCGACCTTGCAGAGGAAACAGGTGTACAGCGAGGCAGCTTGTACAATGCATATAAAAATAAAAATGTTCTTTTTTTAAAAGCTTTTAGTCATTATACCAACAACTTTCTAACGCTGATTGAAGGTGAATTACAAAACTCGGATGCTAAAAAAGCTTTTACCCAATTATTAAACACCGTAGTAGAGCGTCTATGTAGTGATAAAGAGGTAAGGGGTTGTTTTAGTACGCGTGCAATCATGGAGGCCGCACAAAAATGTCCCGACATTCAATTATGTCTTACCCGCTTTCTTGACGGCCTAGAAGTCATTATGAAAAACCGTCTTGAACAAGCGATAAAAGATAAGCAATTCGGTGGCAATGCACAATCTACTGCACGGTATTTAGTTGCATTAACTAGGGGTATAGCGGTAATTGAGCGGGTATATAATGATAAATCACGAATGACGGAAGTTTATCAAACGGCTTTAGAGTATATGCCTTTCAATAAAGTTACCTAATATGGTATGACAAGCATAACTAAGGTTATATCGATGATACAATTATTTATACACTAAGTTACTATCACAGGTATTACATTTAATGTCTGCTATTAACTATCTGTTGAGCCGAGAGTAATTTAATTTTAAACATTTACATGAAATCTTCTAAGAACCATGCCGCAAGTTCATGCCTTCCTTCAACATTCGCTTTACTGTAGATAACAGAAGCTTGTTGGCGAACGGTTTTTTCTTTAGTATTTCTTACACCACTAATCTCTTTAAAGCTCAATCCTTTTAACAATAACATCGCAACATCTTGTTCACTTGGCGTCAGTGACCATTGTTTGAATTGGCTATGAATAACGGCGCTATACTCATGGCGAGCATTTTTCATTTCATCAGAAATATTCCTAAATTTATCATCCGAGATTAATAATTCTTGTTTTAGCCTCGATATATCAGACGTTCGCGCATAAATATCTTTGATTAAATATAACGCACCAATTCCTGACACGATAACAATGAGACTTTCAGAGATAATATGCCAGAGCGGAACACCTAAAGATATATCAGTAAACACGTCAGAAAAATTTAAACACATAATAACAAGCAATATTATTGCTATAAACTTATCTCTCATAAAACCCCTTAACTATCAGTTGGATACAAAATAAATGGGCAAATGTACCATACTCAAGAATAACGATGTAAATAGCAAAAATCAACGTATGCCTAATGATTTATCAATATAAAAAAGTAATAATAGGATCATAAACTTATTTTCTATGAATCAATTATATGTCATTACTTTTTATAAAAAAATCATCAATAAGCATTAAATGCCAATATTCGTTATTTTACTTTTTAATAGTTGTATTAATTAAAATTTCTACGGTAAATGCTGCTGAGGGTATAAAAATGATTGAACTTTCATCATTAGGCAACTTTGAAACGAAATTTTCAGACGTTCAAAAAATTGAATTAATGAGAGGTCAAAACTTAATAGGCGAAATTAGTTACATGGCAGGTAATAATTATTCCGTTAGATTTCCCTTTGATGTACAACGAATTAGCTATCAGGTGAAAAATGGCAGTGTAGTCAACCAAGGAGAGTCAATCGCATTGGTTGAAGGCTATGATGTTCATCACTTTATTGATGAATACGAGACAACAAAGGTGTTACTTGAAATTCAAGAAAGGCACTTTCAAACCAATAAGCAGTATTTTGAGAACAAAACGATTAAAAGCTCACAGTGGATAGAGATCACTAAAAGTTACTATGAAGCCAAACTAAATTTTGAACACATTCAACATCTAATGTCTTTTTTACATATTGATGAAAATGAACAAATTACTATTATCAGCCCTAAAAAAGGCGTGATACAAATACCGAGTTTAATCGGGAGTAAAATGTCAGGTGAACTTGCCTTTGATCTTGTCGATATAAACGCCATTAAGGTTAAAGTTAACGTACCGCTTTTGACCGCATCAAATTTATCTCATTTTGACGTTAACTCAACCTGTCGTCTTAACATCAATAGTATTGAGAAAATTGCCGATAAGTTTCACCAAATAGTGTGGGCTGAGCCAGCCTCGATGGATTGTAAATTAATATTGGGTCAAGTCATAAAAGTCACTCCTATACAGAAAATGGATGGATATAAGATTGCCAAGACAGCTGTTTTTGAATTTGAAAATAATAATTATATTGCGATTAAAGTTAAAGAAGCACTGTCTTTGATTCCTATTAATATTATTGGTAGCAGTGAAGGCGTGTATATTTTTACGACAAAAGAAAGTATTGAAGGCAAACAAGGGCTGATCAGTTCAGTAAGTATTTTACAGGGTGATTTACTTAGCTTAGGAGCAGAGTAAATGTTAAACCAACTTATTAAGTTTTCTCTCACTCAGCGATTATTTGTCAGTATCTTAGCTATTTTAGTCATGTTTATTGGCGTGAAATCTTGGTTAGAAATCCCCGTCGATGCTTTTCCTGAAATATCACCAACGCAAGTTAAAATAGTTCTTAAATTACCCGGGATGAATGCGTTAGAAATTGAATCGCAAGTAACGCGAATTATTGAAACTGAGTTGCTTGGTATTCCTTCACAAGAAATGCTGCGTTCAACGACAAAGTATTCTATCACTGATATCACCATTGACTTTGAAGATGGAACAGATATTTATTGGGCAAGGCAACAAGTCAATGAAAGGCTAGTTAATATACTCCCAACGCTCCCTTCAAATATTAGTGGGGGTATGGCGCCAATGAGTACGCCTTTAAGTGAAGTTTTCATGTTCACCGTTGAAAACCCTGCATTATCACTGATAGAAAAAAGAGAATTACTCGATTGGCAAATTCGCCCTTTACTCAGAACAGTGGCTGGTGTGGCTGACGTAAACAGCCTAGGTGGTTTTGTAAAAACTTATGAAATAGTACCTGATATTTTACTGATGCAACAATACCGTATTTCTTTTGATGACATTGAATCTGTTATTACCCAAACAAATCAAAATGGGGGTATTGGCCGACTTATCAAAGGCAACGATACACTGATCCTAAGAACGGAAGGGAAATATGAAAACATCGATTCAATAAAAGAAACGGTGATTAAAACAAGTGCAAACAAAGTTATACGCCTTCAAGACGTTGCAACAATAAAGGTAGGCAGTCTAACACGCTACGGTGCGGTCACTAAAGATGGAGAAGAGGCAACTCAGGGCTTAATCATAGCGTTAAAAAACAGCAATACCGCACAAGTAGTTACCGAGGTAAAAAACAAACTAAAAATGATAGAAGCGTCGTTACCACAAGGAACAAAAATCAATGTTTTTTATGATAGATCTAACTTAATCAATACCGCAATAAGCACCATAACAAGTGCGTTGGGGCAGGCTGTTATTCTAGTTGTTGTGCTACTCGCTATTTTTTTAGGGGATATTCGATCTTCTTTAGTCGTTGCACTGTCACTACCCATGGCGGCATTGATGACCTTCATTCTAATGAAGCAGTTTGATTTATCGGCAAACTTAATGAGCCTTGGTGGGCTAGTTATTGCTATCGGTATGTTGGTTGATTCTTCCGTAGTTATTGTTGAAAATATAGTAAACAGACTTGAAAACAATCAACACTTACCTAGATTACACATCATTTTTAGAGCATGTAAAGAGGTGGCAACACCGGTATTTTCAGGCACAATAATCATTATTATTGTCTTTTCGCCTTTATTAATGCTTTCAGGGTTAGAAGGTAAACTCTTTACGCCAGTAGCACTCACCATTGTTTTTGCTATGTTAAGTGCATTGATTTTGTCACTGACCATTATTCCAATACTCGCTTCATTTTTATTAAAAAATGAGGCGGTTAAACCGCCTAAACTTGTTGTATTTCTGCAAAAGTATTATGTAAAAACGTTAACTAAAGTGGCCGACAAGCCAGGTGCTTTAGTACTACTGTCGTTAAGCGTATTAATTGTTAGTCTGGTACTTTTTAAAGATTTAGGCAAAAGCTTCATGCCTGTACTTGATGAAGGCGACATTATTGTACAACTTGAAAAATCTCCCAGTATTTCCTTAAAGTCATCCATTGATATTGATGAACAAGTTGAAAGGGCACTACTAAAAAGTATTCCAGAAATAGTACAGATAGTGGCCCGAACAGGTTCAGATGAACTGGGCCTTGATCCTATGGGGTTAAATGAAACGGATGTGTTTATGGAACTTGCATCAAAAAGTGAATGGCGCTTCGATACTAAAAAAGAATTGATTGAAGATATACGAAAAATTCTCAGTCAGTTTCCTGGTATGAATGTCGGTTTCACCCAGCCCATTCAAATGAGAGTTTCAGAAATGCTAACCGGTAGCACTGGCGATATTTCTATTAAAGTTTTTGGCAATGATATTTCAACACTTGCCGCGTTAGTTGAACAAATAACCGCATTGGCTAATAAAATTGAAGGCGCTTCTGATGTACAAATGGCAATCATTGAAGGCGGAAAATATGTCAATATAAAACTCATTCCAGCGGTAGCGAGCCAATTTTCATTATCTACAGAGCAATTAAGTCATTACTTAACGTCTCAACTTGAAGGGCTACAAATTTCTTCTTTGCTAGAAGGTAATCGTTCTATACCGATTGTTTTCAATGGGACAAAAAATAAGAGTGATAATTATAATGTGATATCCTCAATAAAGGCATTAAAACAAAAGCTTATTTTAATGCCTAACAACACGTTGGTAGCACTTGAACAGGTAGCTGAAATCACCTTTAAAACAGGCCCTTTGTTAATTGAAAGAGAGAAGGGTAACCGATTTGCCTCAGTAAGTGCCAATGTTGTAAACCGCGATGTGGTTAGCTTTGTAAATGAATTAAATACTAAAATAACCAATACTATTAAGCTTCCACCAGGCTATTCCTTATCCTTTGGTGGTGAATTTGAAAGCCAACAAAGGGCAACAAAAAATTTATTGGTGTTAATTCCTCTTGCACTTTTACTCATATTTATTATTTTATTTACCACTTTTAATTCAACCGCTAAATCAGCGCTGATTATTGCGAATATCCCGTTTGCTTTGATGGGCGGTATTATTGCGTTGTACCTGAGTAAAGAATACTTATCGGTACCCGCTTCGGTAGGCTTTATCGCGTTGCTTGGCGTAGCTGTGTTAAATGGCATCGTCATGATCAGTTATTTTGAACAAACGAAACTGTCATCACAAAGTTTAGTTAAACGCGTTATTGACGGTGCAAATCGTCGATTAAGGCCAGTATTAATGACCGCGACAACCGCCATGTTTGGGTTATTACCTTTAGTTTTTGCCACAGGCCCAGGGGCTGAGATTCAAAAACCTTTAGCAATAGTCGTTATCGGAGGGTTGATAACGTCCACTATTACTACCTTATATTTATTACCTATATTTTATTGCTGGTTGGAGAAAAAAAATGACTGATGTATTACTCTTTACGTTACATGTCCCCGAAAGCTTAAAAGATGAGATTATTGATCGGTTAATCAGTTTGCAAAATCTGACAGGGTTTAACTTAAATAAAATGAGCGGCTATAGTAAAGAACATAGCTTATTCGATATATCGGAACAGGTTGAGGGCTATAGAGCATTTTATCAATTTGAAGTACTTATCGCTTCAAATGAGGTGAGTATGCTTAAAGCGTGTTTAAACCCTGTTTGCCAACCCGCTAAATTAAGATATTGGTTAACACCTGTTATAGAAAGTGGACATTTTTAATATATACCCTTACCAATTTTATTTCCAAATCAGCGTCGCATAAGCGAACTTAGAACAATAAAAGTTAATTAAAGATAGTTTATTCTATACTTAATTAACGTATTATTTACGACAAAAAAGAGAGACTAATATGAATACTAAACGAGAACAAATTTTTGTGTGGAGTCGTAATATAAGGTTGTTTCATTGGATAAATGTAATCGCCATTACATTACTCATTTGTATAGGAACCCTCATTTTAAATGCCAAATTATTTGGGGTTAGCACGGATGGTAAAATTCTATTAAAAACAATCCATGTAATCGTAGGATATGTTTTTGCAATCAACTTACTTTTTAGGTTACTTCTTGGTTTTATAGGTAAATCATACGAAAAATGGGGTAAAATTTTACCCTTTAACAAAGGTTTTTCACAAGAATTAATTGACTTTAAAGAGCATAAAAAAGCAACCTACAAAGGGCATAACCCCGCAGGTAAATTGATGTTACTTGCCTTATTCTCTTTATTGTTCATTCAAATGATTTCAGGTCTGGTTGTTGCGGGAACAGATATTTACTACCCACCTTTTGGGCAATCTTTTGCCGAAAGTATTGCAATAGATAAACAGAATATTGAAGCCATTAAACCTTATTCAAAAGTTAACGTTGATGAAGAAGCCTATAAAGCAATGAGGGATATACGAAAACCATTCATTACCGCCCATTTTTATGCTTTTTATGGACTGATTTTTCTTATTCCTTTACATATTATAGGTGTTATTTTTGCTGAGAGAAGAGAAAAAACGGCATTGGTTTCTGCCATGATTACCGGTTATAAATATCTGCCAAAAGAGAAGGCCGAGTAGGTTTATACTCGCTTTACTTGAAGAGGAATTTATTGTAATTCAAGTGGAGCGGATATATAGGTTGACGAACACATGCGGTATCAATAGTTGTGTGAAAGTTATTTAGCTAAAGATATAGATTTTGTCGAACTAATTACTTAATATTGAATAAGGTAATTAAGGTAATTAAGGTAATTAAACAAATGCTTATAGAACAAGCTTTAGATTTTATCAAAAATTCAAATATTGGAATCCATACGGTTTCATCTGAAGGCATAATTGAATATGCTAACGATCATGAATTAAATATATTAGGCTACAGTGAAGAAGAATATGTGGGTCATCATGTGTCTGAGTTTCAATTCGACAAGTCATGTTTAGATCAAATGATGAATAAGTTGGTCAAATTAGAATCCTTTACAAACTTCCCTGCTATGGTCTATGGTAAGCACAAAGTGTTATATATGTTATATAATTCAAGTGTATATGAAAATGAAAGCGAATTTATTCACACTAGATGTTTTGGTTCCGAAATATCTGAAAGTGTATATTATGCCTGTAAACGTGAGTATAAAAAATCACTCACCCATAGGGTAGGAACGTTATCAAGTTACCCATAATAACTTATGTATATTTACATCATTAAATTAAGCTTATTTACCTTTGTTAAGTCTAATGATTGTCATGCCTAAGACCCGTTCACAACATATTAGTTTAGTAGATACTTCGTATTATGATATTTGCAGCCGTACGGTAAGCAAGGCGTTTTTTATCTATAATGTGCCCAGGCTGTGCTGGATAATTACTTGCATCTCGTATTACTGAAGTGAGCAAGTCAAAAACTGATCAACTAACGAAGTGCTTTAGCGTTAACATCAGTTATTCAGGAGGTACACTATTAACACTACGTTCACTCATGCCATAAAATAGGCGATGTTATATGTTAAAATGCAGCCATGCAAAAAATTAAATATTCTTATTTGATTATTGAAGAAAAGTGTTTAAAATCCGTGTCATTGTTTAGATAGCAAAATACTAGATAAGTCGTTTATGTTGTTTTATTTTATAAAATACTTAATTGACGTCGATCTTTATTATGAAGGATTTATTAGAAAGGATTTATTAGAAAGGAATTATTATGAAAAAAATAGCATTATATATCGTAAGCTTATTAACTATTACAACTTTAAACAGCCAAGCAACTAACCTGGCTATTGATATCAGTAACGATGTATTAAGCGTTGAAGCTGGCTCAAAAAATTTTTCACAAGATAATGAATTTTCAGTAGCAATGTTACATGCCGATGACGTTCATTTATACTCATTAAAAGGTTTAGTTACAGGCGTTTTAGAACAAAATAAAAACCTTGAAGCGGCTTTGGGTGGTAAAGCTTACGTTATCCGTTTTTTTGGTGAAAACATTCAAGGCTTAGGTCTCGGTGGTGAACTTAATTATAAAATACCAATGAATGACAAATTTCAACTACATGGTTCAGTTTATTATGCACCTAGCCCAACGTTATCAGATGATTTAGATTATTTGACGGACCTAACCATCACGGCAAGTTATCAATTATTAATCAATGGTACTGTGTATATTAACTACCGTAATATACAAGTAAATCAAGCGTTAGGTGGTGATTTAAAAATGGATAATGGTTTTAATCTTGGCCTTAAATTTTTATTTTAATACCGATTATTTCACATTATCCATAGGCCTAATTGTAATGTTAGGCCTTATTCTTTAAATGGTGCTTACTGACTAAATTTTAACAAAGGTAATTTTGTTGAAATTGCTGCGGTTAAGGCTAAAAACAGCATAGAAATCCATAAACAACTTTCTAATCCGTATTCTTGATATACCCAACCTGACAGTAATGTACCGATTAATCTTCCCATGGCATTAGCCATATAGTAAAAACCCACATCAAGCGATACACCGTCACTGCCTGCATAGCTAACAATAAGGTAGCTATGTAAAGAAGAGTTGACAGCAAAAACAGCACCAAATATGAGTAAGCCCATGATGAGGGATGTTTGTATATAAAAGTCAAAATGTAAAGCTAGTGCGATAGCAGCAGGAATTAGGGTTAGGTAACTCGCCCATAAAAAGGCAGTTTTACCCGTTGGTATATTACCTTGGTTTTTATTAGTACCTCTTCCTGTACTGTTTCCTGTAATGTGAGGGGCTATTGATTGTACTATACCGTAGCCAATTACCCAGCTTGCCATGAAGCTACCAACCCACCAATGATCCCAATTAAAGTTGACGGATAAAAAAACGGGTAGTGCCACAACAAACCACACATCTCTTGCGCCAAACAGAAAAAGTCGAGCAGCAGAGAGAATATTGATTGATGCGCTTTTAGATAAAATATCAGTAAATTTAGGTTTGTTTTTCGCTTTACCCAACTCTTCTTTTAATGTGATTAAACTAAATACCCACACGCATGCTAATAGCGAAGCCATGAGTATTATCGCGCCTTTAAATCCTAGTGAAGTTAGTAATAATCCACCGAGAAAAAAACCGATCCCTTTTAAGGTGTTTTTCGAACCAGTAAGCACAGCAACCCACTGATAAAGTTTCCCTTCATTTCCTTTAGGAACAAGTAATTTAATGGCGCTTTTAGCGCTCATTTTATTTAAGTCTTTGGCTATTCCTGATAATGCCTGTGCTGCCATTACATATACAATGGTTAGCATTTCAGCAGGAACAGCAAGCATGCTAAGGGCTATTATTTGTAGGGCTAAGCCAATATTCATGGTTTTATTTAAACCGAGATGAGCGCCTAACCAGCCACCAATAAGATTAGTAACTACACCAAATATTTCATAAAACAAAAACAACATGGCTATATTTAAAGGACTGTAACCTAACTGATGAAAATACAGCACCACCAGCATTCGTAGTGCGCCATCCGTTAGGGTAAATGCCCAGTAATTACCGGTGATCACCAAGTATTGTTTCACTTGTTTAGATAACTGCGGTGCTAACGCTTTTGGTGATAAAGGCCCCATGAGTCCCTAATCCTTGTCGGCCAAGCCTACCATGCGTACCAGTTCAGCTGTTCTATTAGCATAACCCCATTCATTGTCATACCAAACGTAGAGTTTTACTTGCGTGCCATTTACTACCATCGTCGATAAGGCGTCAATAACACTGGATCGGGGATCGGTTCTATAATCAATCGACACCAGCGGACGCTCTTCAAATCCCATGATGTCTTTTAGTTCACTTTCAGCAGCTTCTTTAAGTAATTTATTCACTTCTTCAACCGTTGTACCGCGAACTACTTCAAACACACAATCGGTAATTGATGCATTGGCTAATGGAACACGAATGGCATGGCCATTTAACTTGCCTTTAAGCTCAGGGAAAATATGGGTGATAGCCGTTGCAGAGCCCGTTGTTGTCGGAATTAAACTCATGCCACAGGCGCGTGCTCGGCGTAAATCTTTATGGGGGGCATCTAATATGGTTTGCGTATTAGTGATGTCATGAATCGTTGTCATCGATCCATGTTTAATGCCTATTTTTTCATGGAGCACTTTCACTACTGGTGCTAGGCAGTTCGTTGTACACGATGCTGCCGTAACAATAGGGTGAACGGCTTTGTCGTATAAATTTTCATTTACACCCAAAACAATATTTAATACGCCGTCTTCTTTTACTGGCGCGGTAACCACAACACGTTTCACACCTTGATCCAAGTAGGATTGTAACAAGGCTTTGGTTTTTATTTTCCCTGATGCTTCAATAACCACATCACAATGAGACCAATCGATGTCTTGAGTAGCGGTGATTTGCGTACAAGGAATAGCATTACCATTGATGATCATAGAATCACCATCATGAGTCGCTTCATGATGCCAACGTCCATGTATTGAATCAAACGTCATTAAATGGGCTAGTGTTTTGGCATTACCCGCAGGGTCATTTATATGGACAATTTCAATATCATCCCAATCAAATGCAGCGCGCATTGATAAACGTCCCATACGACCAAAGCCGTTAATACCTATTTTAATTGTCATAAATTTTTCCTAAATAGCTTGATAATAATCATAAATAAAAGCAAAAAAACCAAGGTGCATTGATTTTCTATTGTTAACGAACGCGTTAATATTCTGCTACGCAGTTACGCTTGTAACCACGTTTCAATGTCTTGACGAGACGGAATAGAGCCACTATGTACATTGACTTCATCAATAATGACCGCAGGTGTAGTCATTACGCCATAGCCCATAATGACTTCAAGATCTGTTTCTTTAACTACGTGTACGTCTACATTTAATTCATTCGCAATTTTTGTAATAACGTCAACAGTTTTTGTACATTTAGCACAACCAGTACCGAGTACTTTTATTTCTTTCATCATACTTTCCTCTTAAATTTAGGTCTTAAATTCAGTTTTAAATAAACGGGGTTAGAAAATTAAAAATCCAACCAAGTAATGTAAATGCGACAAGTAACAGCACGAAAAGTATGGCTAATAATCGCCACTGCATTACTTGTTTTAACAAAATAAATTCGGGAAAACTTGCGGCTACAGTACTCATACAAAAGGCGAGCGTTGTACCAATAGGAAGTCCTTGTGTTATTAAACTTTCCATCACAGGAATGACTCCGGTGGCATTAGAATATAAAGGTATGCCAAGTAACACTGCTGAGGGAACAGACCACCATTGACCATCCCCCAAGTGTTCTTGGATCCAGCCGTCAGGAACAAAACCATGCAACGCTGAGCCTAACCCAACGCCGATGATGACCCATTTCCATACGCGACCAAAAATTTCTAACATTTCTTCTTTTGCAAACGTATGTCTTTCTTTTAGGGATAATGTTGTAGAATTTTTGGCTTTCACAATAGAAGTGTTTTGTCCACGCTCTAACGCTTTTGCAGCAAAGGATTGCAACCAGCGTTCCGCTCTAATGGCATCAAGAAATACGCCACCTAAAATGCCAACAGACATACCAACAAGTACATAAATTAGCGTGAACTTCCATCCTAATAAGCTGAGTAACAGCAAAACAGCAACTTCATTAATTAACGGTGATGTGATGAGAAATGACATTGTTATGCCAACAGGGATACCTGCGGATGTAAAGCCTAAAAACACCGGAATACTTGAACAAGAACAGAAGGGCGTTATTGCGCCAAAACTAGAACCCAAAATATAGCCAACACCTTTATGTTTACCGGCTAAATAATCACGAACACGCTCTACATTCATAGAAGCTCTTATCAAAGCAATAAGGTAAATCATGACTAATAATAAAAAGAAAATTTTAGTGGTATCTTCAATAAAAAAATGGAGGGCATCGCCTAACTTTGTTTCTTTTGATAGCCCAAATATATCAACCACTAACCAAGTAGAAAAATCGGTAAAAATCTCAAGCATGCGTTGTTCCAAAACAGTTTTTTGTACGATTAATAAAATAAACTAAAGGTAATATAACCGCCAATAAAACAGAATTTGAGGTACCTATGAAAATAGCTGTAGCAGTGATATGATGCGGTAATTTCATCCTTTACATCCTAGTAATGTTTATTTACAAAAACTCGCTTTATCCGGTCTGTTTTGCATTTTATCTAGACGCTGAAGCTCGTTGTTAATCAGTGGGATATTATTTTCTGTGGTCTGTGCAATCACAGATTTAGCCCATAATGGGAGTTCAGGGTTAATACGATAAAACACCCACTGTCCCTGTTTTCTATCGATAATCACTCTCGCTCTTTTTAGGACGGCGAGATTTCGTGATACTTTCGGTTGGCTCTCTTCTTCCATTGCCTCCATCAATTCGCAAACACACAGTTCACCATAATAATGGGTAATCATTAACGTTTTTAATCGGATAGTACCGGTCAGGCATTTATAAAAGGAGATTGGGTTAACGTCTGTGAGTGAACTATTCACTTCAGTAATTACCTTTTTTTGTGAAGTTCTAACGCGATTAATCGCGTTTTGTTCTACCAGAAGAAACATAGATAAACGGTTATTTAATTCAGTTAAGGTGACAAAGAAAGGATCACTATCAGAACGTTCTTTTGGATCGGTTATATCCCATGCTAATTGTTTACCTGTATCAGTATAGCTTCTATATTCATTATTAGTGTTATTACAAAGCGTAATAACATAATCAAATACCTTATCATCAAACAGGTTGATATTTTTAGAGACTAAATTACTAGCATATACCCCAAATTTACTTAAGGCATTCATTGCGCGTGAATCCACCTCACCAGGGTGCGTGCCCGCACTAAAAACATCAAATTGATCATCGGCTTTATGCCTCAATAATGCTTCAGCCATTTGTGATCTGGCAGCATTTTCTGAACAGAGAAAAAGGATACTTTTCTTATTATGTTTATACATGTATCTAAATCAAATAACAAATAGGTGATTTATTGTATATATGATTTTTGATATATACAATGTTTGTGCAATAACAATTTTAGTTGAATTATGCATATTTAAGTAGCATGGGTATATTTCGATAGTGAATATAATTTAAAGTGTATTGATGGAAATGTCTGTTTAGTTGTCGTAAAAGCTCTATAATCACGGCTTGATTCTTCAATAACCAAATTGATAAGGCTAGAACCAATGAATACCAAAATATACAAGAGAGTGCTTTTCCTGGCTGATCATTTAATGGCAGCTGCACAAGAACAAAATCAAACGAAATTCGATGGTTACTATTTAGAATTAAAAGAACTTTGTGAAGCAAATGAAGAGACAGATAAAGACCATCCTGTACAGTGGGAAACACTTGCTGATTTTACCGATGACCTAGCATTAGCCGTGACTATTTATGAACAAGCGTTAGCCAAGGCTGAAGCGATTAACTCTAAAGATTTTCGCTCGTCGATTAGTTATTCAATTGCTACGCTGAAAGTTCAGTTAGGGGATGAAACGGGGGCTATTGAGCATTTAGAAAAAGCTATAATCAGTTGTAATAAAATTGTTGATAAAGAATTAAAAGCTGAAATTCATGACTTATTGGAAAAATTAAAAGAGTCATGAAATCTTTTATAGAATCTGTCGAGAAAACCCCGTGATCTTAGCGAAGCGAAAGTCGTGGGGCAGATCGTTTAACGTTATTATAGAATGCTAAGCCTCGTTCTGTGTCAGTTTCCTCATTTTGTAGCGTCAACATTAGAAAAATAAACGATGAGTAAACTTGATATTTGACATAGCCGTACCTACTTCTTAATAAAGTCAAACAAGTAAAGTTTATTATGTTGTCTTATCTGTTGCCAATATTTATTGGCGTTTTGATTATTGGTTACTCCGTTGGTAAGCCATATTGGCGAGAGTATCAACGAAATAAAATAAAAAACCAGCCTTTTAAACAGCAATGGCGAAACATAATCCAGCAAAGAATGCCTTACTTTAGAAAAATGCCCACCGATTTACAGCAACAACTAAAACAACATATTCAAGTATTCTTGGCGGAAAAAAACTTCATTGGATGTAATGGTGTTCAAATAACGGACGATATAAAAATTACGGTTGCGGCACAAGCTTGTTTATTGTTACTGAATCGTAAGACTGATTTTTATCCTAAGTTGCACACCATACTTGTTTATCCGTGTGAGTTTATTAAAGAACAGCAAAGTATGTATACAGATGGTGTACTACATACCAACAAAAAGGCATTAGTCGGTGAATCATGGGGTTTTGGAAAAGTTGTTTTATCTTGGCAAGACACGTTGGATGGTGCGAACATTCCAGATGATGGGCGCAATGTGGTGATTCATGAATTTGCTCATCAATTAGATCAAGAAAACGGTAAAGCCAATGGTGCTCCTATATTAGGTAAAGGGCAAAATTATAAAGGTTGGTCAGACGCTTTTTCTTCGCAATTTAAAAAACTTAAAAAGCAAGCGAAGACAGGGAAACCTTCTTTGTTTGATTATTATGGTGCCTCAGACCCTGCCGAGTTTTTTGCTGTTGCTAGTGAGGTATTCTTTGAGCAAGCTAAACAGTTCCATTATGAATATCCAATACTTTATCAGCAATTAAAACAGTATTATCACGTTGATCCCCTTCATTGGTAATAACATAATGTTTAAAGCAATGTAACTTGTTAGTTTTCATCAACTCACTACCGCTTTTTTCAGATTGGTGATTGTGACCCATGAGCATCAGTAGTATAAAGTATCGTTTTTAATAGCCAATCTATATCTCTTGGTAAAAAAAGCCCAAACACTTGGGTTTGGGCTTAAAAGAAGGCTCAAAGGGGATGGATGAGCCTTGTGCTATTTAACATCTTCAGTGATATGGTGAGCATTTTTTCTCTTACAATAGAAAGAAAAAATAAAAGTGATAATAACTATCTTGTTTCCTGTAATCATTAAGTGTAGTGCACGTTTTAATAAAGGCGAATTATTCACACTATTTTATTAGTTTTTTATGCTCAATTTATATTAATTCTATATTATGTAAAATCAATAACGGGTTTTCAGCTACTCATTATTTATTTAATGGTAATGTTATCAATGAATCTAGCTGTTGTTTCATCAATGTAACGATAAGTGGTTGTGCTTTAATATTAGGGTGGATACCGTCTGTTTGCATCAACTCGGGCCTTATTGCAATAGACTCCATAAAAAAAGATAATAAGTTAATATCGCTTATGTTAGCTACTTTACTAAAGGTCTGATTAAAAAGCTGATTATAACGCGCACCATAGTTAGGGGGGATTTTTATATCCATTAATAATACCTTGATACTTTTTTGTTGAGCTAATTGAATTATTTGTAACAAGTTATTTTTAATAAGTGAAGGTGGAAAACCTCTTAAACCATCATTTCCGCCTAATTCTACTAATAAATAATCAATATTTTGTTTAGCTAAAATTCTCGGTAAGCGATTTAAACCACCGGCTGTAGTCTCGCCGCTGATACTAGCATTAATTAAGGTATAAGGTGCTTTTTGTTGTTGTAACACTTGATTCAGTTGGTATACCCAACCTTGGTTTTCTTTCATACCAAAGCTTGCACTTAGACTATCACCTAGTATTAAAATAGAGAGAGGCTCACTGAACTGATTTTCACTTGCTTGGCTTGAATTAGTAAAAAACATCCCAAAACTAGTTATAATCAATACTAATATCGATAAACAAAAGAACGACTTTTTTATCATGAATTTAAATTCCGAAATTATTCTTAAAACACAATTACTTGCAAAACACGTTATGCTTGAAGATAAGCAGCTAACTTTATTGCAAGACATAAATTTAGCGGTATCTACAGGAGAAACTATTGCAATAGTTGGCTCCTCGGGCTCAGGTAAAACGACCTTGTTATCTATCTTAGCAGGTTTAGATTTACCCTCATATGGCGAAGTTTATTTGAAAAATAAACCATTGCATCAATTAAATGAAGAACAGCGTAGTCAAGTGAGAGCAGATCATGTTGGTTTTATTTTTCAGCAATTTCTTTTAATCAGTAGTTTAACGGCACTAGAAAATGTGATGTTACCGGCAGAGCTTGCCAATGATGATAACGCTAAACAACAGGCATTAGACTTATTAGCGCAAGTAGGATTGAGTGAACGGGCTAATCATTTTCCGGCACAACTCTCTGGAGGAGAACAACAACGAGTTGCTATTGCTCGAGCCTTTATTACTAAACCTGATATTTTATTTGCTGATGAGCCTACTGGAAATTTAGATAAGTACACCTCTACACATATTGCTGATTTATTATTTGATCTAAATAAGCAATTTGGCACAACCTTAGTGTTAGTTACCCATGATTTAATATTAGCTCAGCGTTGTCAACGCCGTGTTGAAATGCAAGGTGGGCGATTAATTAATAAGCAACACTTAGATCATACGAAGTCAGAACAATTAAATACCGATACCAAAATAATTCAAGCAGAGAATGTATGAGTTTTTTTATGGCTAATTGGGTAAAACAGTCAATACGTTTATTAAAACATGAACTAAAACGTGGCGAACTAACTATCATAGTGTTAGCCATCGCACTGGGTGTTGCCAGTGTTTTTTCCTTAGCGGGATTTTCAGGAAAAATTAAGCAAGCATTACTCAATGAAAGTACTAGTTTTATTGCAGCGGATCGTGTTTTACAGACAAGTAGAAAGATAGCTTTACAAGACAATATTACACAACCAATAGCTCTATCGCGTGATGCGATAACTCACAAAAGTCAGCAACTTAATATTAATCAAGCCCAACAAGTCTTGATGTCATCTATGGTGTTTGCTGGTGATGTTATGGCGTTAGTTGAAATTCAAGCCATCTCAAGTTCTTACCCGTTAAGAGGAGAGTTACTGGTAAATTATTCAATCAATGCAAATGAGTTAACAGCGGCAAATGCCCCAGAATTAGGCACTGTTTTTATTGAAGAGAAGTTATTATCACTACTTGAAGTGGCCATTGGAGATGTGATAGATATTGGTGAAAGTAGCTTTGTCATTAAAGCAGTAGCCAAACAAATTCCTGACGCCTCTTTTAGTGTTTTTACCTCTGGCGTTAAGGTGATTATTAATATTGCCGATCTTGATAAAACCCAACTAGTTCAACCGGGTAGTAGACTTACCTACAAATACTTATTTTCCGGCGATGTTGATGCAATAAAAGCGTTAACTGCTTGGCTTGAGCCAAAGCTTAATGATAGCCAACGTTGGTTTGATATTCAATCTAAGCAATCCCCCTTGGCTAATGCGCTAAATAAAGCAGAAAAATACCTATCTCTTGCTAGTTTGTTAGGGATTATTTTAGCTGCTGTTGCCGTCTCAGTTGCCAGTAGACGTTACGCTCAGCGTCATCAAAGCAGTGTCGGTGTTTATAAAGCGATGGGCGCCTCGTTAAGCCATATTAGAAAGTTGTATTATTTACATTGGTCGTTGTTAAGTGTTTTTAGCATAACACTTGGCTTACTTGTTGGTTATATCCTTGCACAGTTGGGATTTTATGCGATACAAGATTATTTACCCGTGCAACTAACAATGAATTCAGTTAACAATTCTAACTTTTCAGGGCTAATTACATTAGGGTTTTACCCGTTAATTATGGCTGTTTTTACTGGCTTACTTTGTGCGCTAGCATTTGCTATAACGCCGTTACAAGAGTTGATAGCAACCTCTCCGTTAGTGGTTATTAGAGGTGTAAATCTAAAACCAAGTAATCAAAAGTTCAGGGATCGTGTTGGCCAATTTCTGATTCCATTATTAGCACTTCTCTTATTATTATTCGTTTTTAGTAGCGATCTAATGTTAAGTGTTAGCTTACTAATTGGAGGTGTTATTGTATCGACTTTATTGTTGGTTTTTGGCCGTTTATTGATGAGGCTTAGTCGTAATATTGGGTCGAAAGCAGGAGCATCATGGCATTTAGCATTGGCAAATCTACAACGTAGGGCGCATGCCAATAGCGTACAGTTAGTTAGTTTTACTATCGCGATAAAGTTATTATTGATGATCATTGTTCTCAGAGGTGCCTTGTTGAATGAATGGCAAGCGCAATTGCCTGAACAAACGCCAAACGTGTTTTTAGTCAATATAGCCCAAAGCCAAGTTGATCATGTAGAGCAGTTTATTGAGCAGCAAAGTATTATCGCGAGTGATATTTATGCTGTTATTCGCGGTCGATTAACGGCTATTAACAGTGATAAAATAGCGAAGGAAGTTTCTAAAGAGCAAACGGATGGTAGTGATAATGGCCGTAAAGGGGTTGGCAGAGAGTTGAACTTAACCTGGCGAGAAGACTTGCCCAAAGAAAATAACGTAGTACAAGGTAAATGGTGGCAAAATGATTTAATAGATGCCAATAAACCACAAGTATCGATTGAACAAACGTTGGCTAAGCGCTTAGATATAAAATTAGGTGACAGTTTAACTTTTCAACTAGGTAGTGAAGTCATTACGGTTGATGTGAGCAGTATTCGAGAAGTTAATTGGCAATCAATGCAGCCTAACTTCTATATGATTTTTAATCCACAAGTGTTGGCTGATTATCCAGCGAGTTATATTTCATCTTTATATGTTTCTGCAGATAAAAAAGTGCAGCTACAAAATTTTCTCAGTGCTTATCCAACCATTAGTGTTATTGATGTTGATGTTATGATCGCGCAATTGCGTAAGGTTATCGAACAAGTATCGAAAGCCGTCGAATTTATTTTAGTACTCGTTGTTTTTGCTGGTTGCTTAGTGCTGGTTGCACAAGTACAAGCGAGTATGGAAGAGCGTGAGCGAGAAATAGCCATATTAAGAACCATTGGTGCTAAAGGAGCTTTACTACGTAATAGTATTTTATTAGAGTTTGTTGCCTTAGGCGCTATTGCCGGATTAATGGCCAGTGTTGCAATGGAGTTAACCGTTTACTTGCTACAAAGTTATTTATTTAAGATGCAAACAAGTTTTCATTTTGAGTATTGGTTATTAGGGATTGTTGCAGGGGCAAGTTTTGTTGGTGTGGTTGGTTTGCTAAGTTGTTGGCGTCTACTCAATATGTCGAGTGTTACTTTAATTCGTCGAACGATGTAACAAACTATGTAATTTATGTAGTGTAAAATGCTTATTCCTGTTGTATTTTAAGCGGGGATCTTAGAAAATTAACTATTACTTAATTATCACCTAATTACGGACCCTTAATTTATGGGCATTTCTGCTAACACAACAAGTATTGTCAAAGTTTTTGTGACTATCGCGGCAATTTTTATTATTTTAGCAGGTATTAAAACTGCCGCAAATTTACTTGTACCATTTTTATTGTCCTTATTTATCGCTATCATGTGTAATCCACTTGTGGCTAAAGCGAGTGAGTTTAAAATCCCTAAGGCTATATCGGTTATTTTAGTTATTGGTATTTTTGTTACAATAGCGTTATCTTTAGCGGGATTAGTGGGTAATTCGCTAAATGAATTGTCCCAATTAATTCCGCAATATCGACTACAATTACAAGAACAGGTTACTTGGATAACCGCTTTATTATCCCGTTATAATATTCAAATTTCTTCCTCTATTTTATTAGAATATTTTGATCCGGCTGTAGCTATGGGTATGGCAGCGAATATGCTAAGTGGCTTTGGTTCTGTTATGGCTAATTTATTCTTGATCATTTTGACCGTAGTTTTTATGCTATTTGAAGCGTCATCTTTTCCTTTGAAAATTCACTTTGCATTAGATGATCCTGAAATGCGTTTGAAACAAATTGAGCGCTTCTTAGCGTCTGTTAATCACTATATTGCGATCAAAACAATGGTTAGTGTTGCTACCGGTATTGTGGTATCAGTCATGTTATGGGCTTTTGGTTTAGATTTCTTTCTTCTGTGGGGCGTTTTTGCTTTTTTGCTTAATTATATTCCTAATATTGGTTCTATTATTGCTGCTCTTCCCGCAGTAACATTAGCCACGTTACAATTAGGTCTAGGTGAAGCGGGCTTTATTGGTTTAGGTTATGTTGCTATCAATATGATAATGGGTAATATGATTGAACCTAGATATCTAGGTAAAGGCTTAGGGCTATCAACGTTGGTGGTATTTTTATCCTTGATATTTTGGGGTTGGTTATTGGGTACCGTTGGTATGCTGTTAAGTGTTCCTTTAACAATGATTTTAAAAATTGGTTTTGAAAACTCACCAGAAGGACGTTGGTTAGCTGTATTATTAAGTGATGAAGAAAGTGTCGTGCAAGAAGCTGAAAAAGCCCAGTCAGTTTAAGTTTACTGCACCTGGCTCAGTTATTTTATGCGAAATTATGTTCAATAAAATATAACACTCTTATATAAGTGTCATCACGTATTTTTCAGGAGATAAAACAATATATTGCCAATGAAAATTATTTTGTGAACGTTTAAATATTTTAATACGCAGTAGTGCCCAGTAATGGGCATTTGTGATCAAGATTAAAAGTATGATTATTAACCCAAGTTTTCAGGTTCTTATCGATAACATTTTTTACGCCGCTAAACCAAAGAATATTTCTTCGATTTTTTGTTCTGTTTTTCCACCTTACCTTATATTTTTATTGCCTAAGGCGGCGCAGAAAGTAGCCATTGGCCAACAATGAATAGCATAATTTAAGCCTTAAATTAATAGCCTTAAATTAAAATAACTAAGCAGGCAGCACTTTTTTGTAGGGTTTAACTGTTACTTTTTTATAAACACCTGCGGCGATATAAGGATCAACATCAGCCCATGCCTGCGCTTGTGTTAAACTGTCAAATTCAGCAATAACTAATGAGCCTGTAAACCCAGCATCGCCAGGATCGTTGCTGTCTATGGCAGGGCATGGCCCCGCGACTAATAAACGTCCTTGATCTTGCAAATCTGTTAAACGGGCTAAATGTTGATCGCGTACGGCTAAACGTTTTTCTAAGCTATTTTCAATATCTTCACTATAAATTAGGTAGAACATGAGTTTTCCTATTTCTATTATTATTTGAGGTATAACTTAAGCTATTGTTCAAGTTATAAATTAAGGTATTACTTTTTATCTTCAGGTGATTCACTCATTACGCTTGACGTAATTTCAATGCTGTCTTCTAGTACTTCTGCTACTTCGTCAGTTTCTTGAGGAAGATACTTGTATAAAGCTAAGATAGATCCAATAGCAAAAGCTAGTGTTAAGCCAGTTAAGCCAAATACTTTAAAGTTCACCCATGTTTCTAAATCATAATTAAAGGCAACATATAAATTAAGCGCACCTAAAAGTGCAAAAAGAGCTGCCCAAGCAAGGTTTAACTTAACCCAAATAGGCTCAGGTAAGGTTAATGATTCAGATAAAAATTGTTTAATTAAATTTTTCTTAAAACCGTAATAACTCACGATCAGTGCTAGCGCAAATATCTCATTAATAATGGTTACTTTCCATTTTAGAAACAAATCATTATGTAAAAATATGGTAAGACCACCAAATACAGCAATTAAGCCAAAAAATATCCAATTTCGGGTCGGTACTTTTTCTTTTTTGATAACGTAATATAAAATTTGTAAAGCAGAAGTCGCTATTAAAGAGCCTGTAGCCCAATATATATCAGCAAATTTATTTACTATAAAGAAAATAATTAACGGGATGTATTCAAAAACAGTGTGCATATTTAACCTTAATTGCTAGCGCTGGAAATAGTTCATATTGGGTACATTTCAATTTTAACCAAACTTACAGTACTTTAATAGTAAAAAGCGGAGTAATAATTTTTAACATTAAAATAGCTTGAGTTTTTCACTAAACCTCACGTAATTATCAGTTGTAATGGGTTAATGAAACTGTAGAGGTTTATATCTTAAAATAAGCAAAACCTAAGGTATCAAAATGACCATAAAAAATAACAATCAGTCCTGCGCAGAAATTAGAATAGGCAAAATTAATGGTTGAAGAAAACTACACTTATAAACAAATAAAAGAGAGGTTAAGTGCTTGTTCTTTTTGGGACTATTAAACAGAATAATACATAACAAACCCTACTAGTGTATTAGATAATTACGTTTATGAAGATGGTAGGTCATAAAGATAGACATGCGAATACAAGTGTTATTAGAAACCTAGAAGCTGGGCATGTATCACGGTGTTAAGTCTTCTACTGGCACCAATACTACCAGCATATTTTAGTTGAGTTTACCTTAATCAAGTATAAGAGAAAAATTTGAAGCATTTTTGGGTTTATGATCAAAAAATGATTCAAATCAATAAATAACATATTTATAAAGCAACTAAAGCTTGCTCTAACATTGCGCGGATCTGTTCAACAATTTTAGTTTCAATTTCAGGTTCATATTGCTTAATTCTCGGCGTGTGTATATGTCCTGTAGGGATGGTGGAGTTTAATTCATCCCTTAATCGAATACTACGGTAAGATATTTCATTCGACAAATAGCCGCCACCTGAGCCATTTACAGCAATATGACCAGAAAGATTATTGAGTTTTTCTGGCTTGAAGGTGATTGGTTTACCTGAACTACCAATGCTAGTGACTTGATGGTTATCTATCACTTTATAATCTCCTTTAGCTTTTTTTATTGCCTCTATAGGCAAGCTAAATAAGACAAATTCATTACCGGGTAATGGCCGCTGATGGAGCTTAGGTATCACGGGTTTTTCTTTAGTGCCGCCAGACAATACATTTAAATTATCGGGAGCAGTTACACTGCGACGTTTACCGGGAAATCTTTCCAAATCAAATTCTTTGCGGCCCATACTCACGGTCACAATCATATCTACATTGTTGAGTGCGTAATAAGGTGCCAGTAAATTTTCGATAATACCTTGATCAAAGTCTTCATAGCGAACAGGTACCATAACAGTATTAATTTCAGCGCTGATGCCATTATATTCAATCACTTGACCATCAAGTAATAGTGCTGCAATACCTGACGGATTACTTTGATTTATATGACGATCAAGTAAAAAGGGGTCAAAACCGGTTAATAATATTTTTTTACTTGTGTCTTGAGTATAGGCAAGTTCCATTCGCCCCCTTGAGCCTTGTTCCAAGTCTTTTAATAACGCGGTCAGCTCTGTTTCACTGATATTGAATGCAGGTTTGGTCATACGTATTGTCTTGCTAGACATTAGTCTTGCCCAATATAATGGACGGTCGTCTGCGTGCTTACTAACCAATATATGCTTTTTCGCTGTTTGCCATAATTGATGAGAATATTCTCTCACCATATGCGTTGCTTCATTAAAGGTAGAAGCCTTTTGCCAACGACTGCTAAAGTCATCTACATTCTCACTAAAAAGGTTTACCGTATCAGGTATCACCTTTATCGCAGGCTCAATACGCATTTCTTCTGCTGTTAAAGTATTGGCAAAAACTGTTGCGCTAATAAAAAATGATGCTGCTATCATTGTACATTTTATTTTGAACATAATTTTCATAATTCATTAATATTTAAAGGTAAAATAACTAAAACGCATAGTAACGTTGTGTTATAACTATGCACTAAAACATATAATTAAAACTATGATGACTTAGGGCAATGCGCAGGCTTTTACGTGAATGTAACACAGGCACCATGGAATCGTCATTATCAAATATACGATTATGTTGTTAACGAATTACTTGCGCTAATTGAAGCGGTTTTTCCCGTTTCTGATAAACGTTCGGTTTCTGGACATTTGATGGGCGGACATGGCGCATTAACAATTGCCATGCTAAACTCTGAACGTTATAGCTTAATGTCAGCGTTTAGTCATATCAGTAATTCGATGAACTGTTCTTGGGGACAAAAAGCGTTTACGGCTTATCTAGGTAAAGATAAAACTAATTGGCTCAAGCATGATTTATGAGTGCAACCTAATTATTTACACTTATCTATTTACCTTGTGACAATTTGTACAACCGCCAGAGACTTTACCTGCATAGTAATAATTTGGCTCTTTAAGAGAAGCAGCAGTTCTCGCTTGATCAATTTTAGCCACAAAATCTTGCATGTGATCTTGTATGAACGCGTGATTCCCTCCTGTTTCTCCTTCCTTTAATGTAGCAGCAGTCCTTCCCATGTTTTGCAATGCATGGAGTACTTGCTGACGTAGGACTTCTGCACTCTCTTGAGTTGGCTCATATATGTTAATGAGAGCGTCATCGAGCAAGAGCATTTGCTGCGCTAATTTAGCCATATCAGAACGAAGCTCGGCGGGTTGAGTATATTTAAAGCCTGGGGGGTAAGTAAACTTGCGCATAGATTCTGTAAATTTATTGCTACAACCCGCTATGGCTGAACTCCCCATAATCAAAATAACAATGCGCGCATACCACAAAACTCTTTTTTTATTCATATTTGTAAACTCCATTAATATTCATTTATTTGTTAACTTTACATGGTGGGTTCGTTCAATCTAATCGACTCATCCTCGATTTCAAAAGGTTATTTCACAGTTCAAATTCTTTGTTTTTCATTAAATAGACGCTACGCTTTGGATCTTGCATTAATCTTTAAATTTCATTGATGACCACGAACGATATTAATGGGGTAGTATAATAGGGTAATAGCTTTATATCGGTGGTTGTTACCGACGGCAAGGGTCCACCCGCTATTACTTATATTACTCCTTACACAGCAACTTATATTACTGTTGAGTCGTTAGAGAAGCAACGGCTAACTTTACGGCCGTCAACAAAATATTCAGATTATCTTCAATAACCAACACTTTCTTAATGTTCAATGCTTGCCAACTTATCTGGTGCTCTATATATCCATAAGCCGGTCAAAATTCATTGTTAGTCGTCTTTGTTTTTGCATCTGCATGTCAGCCAAATTATTGAAAATTTCTTTCACTTTATTATCATCAACTTGATCTTCCACTAACTTGTATACCTCTATTAGCTTGTCACTCATTTTTATGGATAACTCCAAAATATCATTCATTGATTTTTTAGACTGAAAAACTTCTATATCAGGAACTTTTAATATGGCTTCATCATTTGCATATTGAAGCCAAATATCTAAAACACCAGAGGGTGTGTTTTTTTCAAAATGGTGTAATGATTCAACTAAGCTTTTCTCCTGGCTAATCATATATTCCAATAATAATTTTCTTCTTGGAATACTTTCTTGCTTTACTAAAAGTTCAAATAATTCACGCAATTGTAGATGGAACTCTTTCGTATGTTTAAGTACATCTCTGGCGCTTTCAAATCGCATAATATTCTCTTTGTTGTTAACCGTGATCATTATCTTTTTTATCATATAAGCGAGGTAATAAACGTTGATAATAATCAAGTTTATGACAGTTTCTCTTTGTTTTGGTAAAAAAAGCCTAATAAGCTAAGAGATATTAAGTTTAAATGACAACAGGTATGAGGCTGATCCTGTTATGTCATTCTCTCTAAAGAACGTCGAAATAGAGCAAGGATTACGATAAATAATGCGGCACCATGAAAAACGACTACTTGAGAAAATTCCATATAGTGCCTAGAAGGTAATAACCAAGTGAATGATATCATGTTGGCTTTCAATAGGTGTTAAACCGCCTGAGAGCATTACCATGGGAATAATGACCATCAGCACCAAAGGTGCAAATTGCGCCATGGTTTGGTCAGTAGTCCCCAAAAAAACACCTCAAAGGTATCACCAATAAGTGTTCAATTGTTCTATGCTCGCGTTCACGCAACAGTGCTGCGCTTATTAGGTAAAGCTTTAAATCTCACCATCTGATAAATTTTATTTTGGTATTCGATTTAAAAATCTTGGGGATGCCCAACAGTTAAATTTGGTTTCCCATTAATCGACTGCAGTTTTAGTCACTAGCATGTACAGTTTATTGACTCGCTAGTAGCTTTTGTGTTGCTTCGGCGATAACGACTTCTTCGTTTGTAGGTATTACTAGCACCTTAATATTTGAATTTACTTGGCTAATAACGGTATTGTGCTTTCGATTTTCTTTTAAATCAAGAGTAACACCAAGCCAAGTTAATTGGGCACAAATTTGTTCTCGTATTTGTGCTGAGTTTTCACCAATGCCTGCGGTAAACACAATTGCATCAAGGCCATTTAAGGTGCTAACCAAAGATGCAAGTTCGCGAGCGCTTCGATAACAAAACAAATCAATGGCTTGTTGTGCGTGTGGATCGTTACTTTGTTGTAGTACTTGCATGTTGTTGCTAATCCCTGAAACTCCAAGGAGCCCCGACTTGTGGTAGAGCATGTGTTCTACTTCTTCGATGCTCATTTTATAACAACGTAACAGATGGATAACAACGCCTGCATCAAGGCTTCCACAACGCTGTCCCATCATTAACCCATCAAGTGCGGTAAACCCCATGGTTGTTGCCACGCTTTGCCTGTGCTTTAAGGCACACATACTTGCGCCGTTGCCCAGGTGTGCAACAATAACCCGGCCTTCAGAAAGAGTACCAAGATACTCAGGTAAACAGCTAGTAATATACTGATATGAAAGGCCATGAAACCCATAACGAATGATGCCTTTATCGCTATATTCACGCGGTAAGGCAAACAGTTGTGCTAGGGTGGATTGTGTATGATGAAAACTAGTATCAAAACAAGCTATTTGGGGTAACTTAGGAGCCCAATTAAAGATGGCTTCAATAGCTGAAAGGTTATGTGGTTGATGCAATGGAGCTAGTGGGATCAGTTCTTTAAGTTGCGTAACAACACTAATGGTAAGTTTTGTTGCCGTCAAAAAATCACGGCCGCCATGCACAACTCGATGACCAACGCCCTTAATGGTGTAGCCGTGATTATGGCAACTAATCCAGTCAAGCAGCCACTGTATCAGGTCCTCATGCGTGGTTTGGTCATTAAAAACATCAAGGTCGTTTTTGGTTAAATCTATGTCATTAGCATCAAGGGCATAAAGCTTAGGGCATTGACCAATATCGACAATTTTTCCACCCAGCAAGGGTTTTTCTTTAGCGTTTGATGTTTTATTTATTACCAAGCTATAAAGTGCAAACTTAATACTCGAGGAGCCCGCATTAATAACAAGTACAGCATCGATCATAAAATAACCTTCTTACGATAATCAACATAACGCTGCGCCAATACACAAGAGGCAAGGCGCGATAAAGTTCCATCTGCACGGCTGGTTAATATAATAGGTACTGACGCACCAAGTACAATACCAGCAGATTCGGCACCGGCTAAATAAATAAGCTGTTTAGCCATCATATTACCGGCCTCAAGGTCAGGTGCAATTAATATGTCAGCATCCCCAGCTACCTTTGATTCAAGGCCTTTAGCGGCAGCAGCAGCTTTTGATATAGCGTTGTCAAATGCCAATGGACCGTCGAGTAAGCCGCCAGTTATTTGTCCACGATCTGCCATTTTGCATAAACTAGAGGCATCTATAGTCGACAACATTTTTGAATTTACCGTTTCGACCGCGGATAAAATAGCTACTTTAGGTGTGATAATGGCTAAAGAATGCAATAAATCGATAGCATTTTGTACGATGTCACGTTTGGTGTTTAGGTCTGGGGCAATGTTGATAGCGGCATCGGTAATGAATAATGGTTTATGGTAAGTGGGTACATCTAGCGCAAATATATGGCTCATTCTACGCTCAGTGCGCAAGCCTTTAGTCTTATGCAATACAGATTCCATTAACTCGTCGGTATGCAATTTACCTTTCATGATTGCATCAACGTTATTTTTCCGCACTTCTTCTACGGCAATATCTGCAGCGGCATGACTGTGTGGAGCATCAATCAATTTTATGCCTGTCAAGCTACACCCTACTTGGCTTGCAACAGCAGTGATTTTATCTTTGGGACCTATTAGAATAGGCTCAATGACACCTTGGCATTTTGCCTCCATTGCACCGAGTAATGATATTTTATCGCAAGGGTGTACTACCGCAACCCTTATAGGTGAAATGTCTTTTGTTGATTCAAGTAACTTCTCATAATGCGCGCCGTGTTCATGTAAATGTACTTCGGGTAATATAACTCTGGGTCGGCGAACTTTCTCGTTAGGCGCAATTACCCTAGCTTCTCCTGTTATAATAAATTCTCCATCTTGATTTAGGCATTCACATTCAAGCAATATCTGTTTTTTGTCGGTAATTTTTTCTTTTACTGTCACGCGTACCAATACCTTGTCACCGAGGCCTACAGGACGAAGAAAACTTAAGGATTGATTTAAATAAATTGTACCTGGTCCAGGAAGTTGTGTACCTAATACGGCTGAAATGAGTGCGCCACCCCACATACCATGGGCAATAACCTTATGAAAAATATCATTTTTCGCATATTCTAGATCAACGTGGGCAGGGTTGACGTCGCCTGACATTACTGCAAACAGTTCAATATCTTGCGGTTTAAGTACGCGATTTAATTCAGCTGTATCGCCTATCTCTATTTCATCAAAGGTTTTGTTTTCAATGTATTCCATGCTTTTTCCTATTTTATAGCAAATGGTATTACTTCAAGAGGTATTAAGCCAATACGTGATGCCAGCATCAACAAAGGTAATGTTGCCAGTGACGCTTTTAGCTAAGTCGCTAACAAGGCCGGTGGCTATATTGTCCACATCATCAATAGTGATTAGCTGAGGTTCAGGTGCTCGCTCCCTTGCATCATTAATGAGCTTATCAAAAGAGGCTATACCAGACGCATCACGAGTTTTTAATGGACCTGGAGAAAGTGCATTCACGCGTATACCGGGAGGGCCAAGTTCAGCAACTAAATATCGTACGAACGATTCCATTGCTGCTTTTACTGGCCCCATAATATTGTAATGTTCAACGACTTTTGCTGCTCTATAGTAACTCACAGTGAGTAAAAATCCTGCATTTTTCATTAAATGCTCTGCTTTATGTGCTATTCGAATAAATGAATAACAAGAAATATCCATCGCTTGTAAAAAAACTTCCCCTAGAGCAATAGGTGACCCGACCATGTAAGTCGTCTTGTGGGCAATAAGCGATTGAATGTAATATAAAGTCAAACCTCCCAAAATCGTTTCAATTTACTTAAATACAGCATCTAGTTGTGCATCGTTTTGCACCGGCCTACGAAAATGCCTTAGCGCAACCTGCTGCAATAGAGTGTTCGTTTGCAATTACTACGACTAATCCCCGTTTTCCTTCGAGTATATTCATCTCGATCTTCCGTAAGTTATTAGTCTTGCAATATATAGGTGCCTGGAGCATCACCTAGCACGCTTAGTTTTTTCTTGGGCGCACCCATGCTAGGTGGTGCAGTGAATTGGCTGGAATGGCTATGTAGCCATTTAGTTAATTCTGGCCACCATGAACCGTCATGATGTGCGTATTTAGCTTCCCAGCTATTTGGATCGGTATATTTATCTTCTTTTTTAGTGGTCGCTATTTGATAACTTCTACGCGGATGCCCAATTTCACTCACTATTCCTGCATTATGTCCACCGCTAGTTAATAAAAAAGTAACGTCGGTATCACTCAATAAATGAAATTTATACACTGAATGCCAAGGAGCAACATGGTCTTTTTGAGTGCCTACAACAAATGCTGGAGCGCGTATATCTGAAATAGAAATGGGTTTTTCGTTCACAAGGTAGCGACCTTCAGTAAGGTCATTATCTAAAAACAGCTTACGTAGGTACTGCGAATGCATTTTATATGGCATGCGGGTGGTATCGAAATTCCATGCCATTAAGTCGTTAATGGGCGTGCGTTCACCCATTAAATAATCATGTACCATGCGGGACCAAATCAAGTCATTTGAGTTCAGTAATTGAAAGGCCCCCGACATTTGCTTGGCGTCTAAATATCCTTGCTCCCACATCATATCCTCTAGAAAGCTAACCTGACTTTCATTGATAAACAACATTAATTCGCCAGCTTCTGAAAAATCTACCTGTGTGGCCAACAGTGAAACTGATTGGATTCTGTCGTCACCGTCTCTAGACATTGCCGCCGCGGCTATAGAGAGTAATGTGCCGCCTAAACAATATCCCATACTATGAACTTTGGATTTACCCGTTATTTTGCCAATGGTGTTGATAGCATCCATTACGCCAAGTTGCCGATAATCTGCCATACCCAAATCGCGGTCGTCTTCGTCTGGGTTTTTCCACGATACCATAAATACGGTAAACCCTTGCTCAGTTAAGTATTTTACGAGCGAATTTTTAGCCGATAAATCGAGAATGTAATATTTCATGATCCATGCTGGAACAATCAGAATAGGCTCTGGACGAACTTCCTCCGTCACTGGTTCATATTGAATCAGTTCGATTAAACGGTTGCGGTAAACTACCTTACCCGGTGTGACCGCAAGGTTTTTACCAACTGTATATTCTTCAGTACCTGCTGGTTTTTTATTGCCAATAGTGCGTTGCATGTCATCTATAAGGTTGTGCATACCCCGAACTAAATTCTGGCCACCTTCTTTTTTAGTTTGATCAATTAATTGCGGGTTGGTAAGCAAGTAATTTGATGGTGAAAAGACATCTAATAGTTGCCTAGTGGCAAATTCCATCACATTTTCATGTTGTTGAGTGACACCGTCTACGCCCGTTGTTGCATTTGACCACCATTGCTGATTTAGTAAAAATGACTGATGTAAAAGGTTAAATGGCCATTTTTTCCAAGCAAGGTCGATAAACCGTTTATCGAATGGTAAAGGTTCTATACAAGCGTCATTTAGCCCTTTCTTTGCAGTGCAGTTAGTAAGATAACTTGCTAGTCGAGCAGACTTCCTAGCGGATTTTTCTAAAAGATGAGCTTGTTTACCTGGAGATGACGCTAGATGAACTGCCCAATCAGTATAGGCGGCCATCAGTGCGCTTGGCGATAAACCTGATGTCAATTTTGACATCGCGGCATGTAGCGTTTTATCCATAGTTTCGTACGACGAATATTCTTTTTTCATGTTACATTCCTAAATTTTGTAGTCACTTATATTTACAGATACTTTTTTGGTCAAATGGAGTTGTATAGATGGGTTTTTCGAGCATGCGTGAAGCACTTAAAAGTGTACGTAACTTCATTAATAATCCTGCCTATGCAGTTAGTTCAGGTAATGTAATAGACTTGGATTAATGTAACACCTTGCACAATATAACTTTGTTATATTGTGTTGTCTTTGACTTAAATCAGTTTTTATAGGTTTTGAAAACCTATTACAGCCAGTTACTTTGTGAATGACCTTATTAACTGTATTTAATATAATGGTATGCCAATAGGCAACTTGGTTGAATGGGAGTGTCAACGGGTATTTGCTTTTTACCTTACCGTTTAGTCAAGCCTGCTATTAAATATTTATTTAATAGCAGGCTTGTTGCCTATTGTGTTGTCTAGGCTGTTTGTGTCTCAGGCATTGATGAAAAATATCCGAACTTGGGAATTCAATAATATAGTTAATTATTTAAACGCCTTATTTCAAAATGGAGGTGAAATACACAAAGTAATTGAACATGAAGCAAGTGATATGATAGTTGAACTACATCGCTAACAAGTTATAAAAATCTGAGGGAAGGGCCTTGGTGGAACTTGTACACTTTAAATCCCAATAGTAAATGTTGATCATGGCCTAATTTGTAACCTTGTTTTTTTATAAAGGCTTTTAGAACAATGATAGAATTTAGGTGATTCAGTTTGATTTTTATTAGTCAATTTCAATAACGACATTGGAAGTAGGGTAAGCACAACAGGTGAGAATTTCGTTTTCGCCAATATAAGCTAATGGGTACTGTTTATATTCAACAGTACCCTCTTTTAATAAGCATCGGCAAGCGCCACAAAATCCATCTCGACAGTGAAAGTGTGACTCTATATTTTCTCTTTCTAAGGAATTAAGTATCGTTTTATCTTCTTCGAGGAACACTATTTCTCGATCTTCGATAGTAAGACTAAAAGACATAAAAGTTATAAGTCGAAATCGTCAAAATCATCAGCATCTACGGTTGAATCAACCTGACCCACTAAATAACTTGAAATTTCAGTCTCTTGAGGAGCAACTTGTACATTGTCACTAACTAAATAGGCGTTCATCCATGGTAACGGGTTGCTTTTAATGTCAAAAGGAGCATCAAAACCGATAGCGGTTAAGCGTTGATTTGAAATATATTCAATGTATTGATTTAAAATTTCAGCATTTAAACCAATCATAGAGCCATCTTTAAATAAGTATTGTGCCCATTCTTTTTCTTGTTCAACCACGTCAAGGAAAATTTGCAAGCCCTCTTTACGCATAGTAGTACTGATTTCTTTCATTTCAGGGTCGTCTTTACCACTCATCCAGTTATTTAAAATATGTTGAGTACCAGTTAAATGTAACGCTTCATCACGCGCTATTAATTTTTATTCCGTCAAGATATACCCACATAAAAATATACGAATAAGACTTAGATTAAAATAAAATCAAGGTTAATGTAAAATTTAATGTAAATATTAATAAACAATGTTAGTGTGTTTGGCAAATTCCGTCAATACACATAACAACACAAATAATCTTAGAAGAATAAAATGAAAAACAACTTAGGTTCACGTAGTCACTATATACGTTATGTACGAACAAAGGAATTCGAAAGAGACTTTCCTCTCGTTTATTTAGAAGACGGTAAGGTATCTTTCTCTTTATTATCATTTACTAAAGAGCAGATGGATATTGGTAGAGGGAAAGATGCAGCACTAAGAAGAGTGTTTAAAGTCGTAGCAGATATTTATCAATTTTACCTAGCAAATGAGGATAAACATCAGGCTTATTTAGATAATGGCCATGAGCTTATCATCGATTATTTTAGCGCAAAACTGCATGGAACTATAAGAAACGGTGTGTGTGATTTAGGTTTATTTTGGAAAAGAGCTAAATATGCGGATGTCCGTAAGGGTATTACTCAATTTCAAAAGTATCAGAGCTATTGTAAAACTTACCTTAACGTAACTGAACTTGTAAGCGATGACATGATTCATCTAATGACGGTCAGGTATAGCGCTTTTGAAAAGAAAACTAATTTTAAGCTGTTAGAACATATTGCTTCAGTTAAAGACACAATGGCTGACGATAACAATCAAACAAGGCTAGATTATGATAATGAAGACTTTGATCAAGGTAACACTAAATTAATTAAGTACTTTCCGCCCAGACAACTGAAAGAACTTATCGATAGTGAAGAAAATATAAACTATAAAGTAGCCTATTTATTAAGTGGTTTCACCGGATTGCGAGAATCCGAAAATCTCCATGTTTTGGTAACCGATATTGTATATCAAGGTAATTTGGCTGAAGTTATTATTTCAGATCCCAATACAGGAAAAACATTTTCACCAGAAAAGAATAAGCTAGTTCCTAGAAAAGAAATTTTAAGTTCGTGTTTGCGGCAACATAAAGCTGTATCTGGTTTAGATGATATAAATATAGATTACTTATCAAGGCTTCCAGTACGTACCAATCTTCATTTAAAACATCGATATCATGCTGGTTGGAAAGGCGTTCAACTGCGCGACCCCAATGAAAAATATGGTCATTTACTTGAATGGACCTGCGGATATGCTCAGCAATTATTTACAAAACTTGTTCCCAAGTTATTAATGCAAAAAAGGCTGTCTCATCCCTACCTTTTATGTAACACGGATAATGGGATGCCAATGACAGTTGATGCTTATGAAAGTCGATTTAGACGTCATTCTGCTAAAGTGACAGGGAAAACACTGTATTCACATGTTATGAGGCACTTTACTGGGTTTTATTGTGCAAATGTTTTGCGGATTCCACAAGAAGATGCGAAAAGAATTCTTCGTCATAAAAGACTTACGAGTACTGATGTTTATTACAATTTCTCAAATGAAGAGATAAAAAGAAAAATAGCAATGAAAGATACATCTATATGGGATGAGTTAGATTTTAGTGATTGGGGTAATAAATGATAAATATAAATTTAGAAGAACAGTTTGATAAATGGTCAAACTTTGAAGGTGTTTGTAAAGTAGATTTTTCACTCTCAAAACTAAACTCTGGCTTAGGCTTTATATCAAATAGACCTGTCAGTTATAACGCTACTTTGGATACAATTGCTGTTGATACTAACAAACTAGAACAAGTTGGTGATTTAGCATCTTATTTAGATAGCAAAATTAAAGCTAGGTTTATCACTTTAGTGTGTGAAAAAATCAACACATTTCTGGTTGGCTTTGACGATCTGAATCTGTCATCTAAGAAAGTCATACAATCACCGTTTAATTTATTTCACTTTAAATTTTTGACAGATATAGCTAAACAAGATCGCAAAGAAAAAGCATATGAATTTATAAAGTTTACGGTAGAAAATAATTTTGACAATCTGATTTCAGGATTTCATCCTCAAAAATCAACAGCTTGCTCCTTGAATGTAGCAGAAACATTCAAGGGCTTTAGCGACCATGAGATCATCAAATATATATGTTTTTTAGCTCAACGCGTTGGATATAATTATTCATCTGATGGTCGAACTATTATTAAATATAAACAAAAAGGGTTTAATGATATTAATAGCATTATGGATACTCCATTAATTACCTTATTACCGAAGATGGTTTTTCATTTAGAGCCAAGCATCAATATTAAAGATCTTTCACTCTTTGAAACTGAGTATTTTTGTTTAGGTGAAGAAGGACAGAAATCAAGAACTATATTTTCTAATACAATTGAAAGAATATCGTTAATCACAAAGGAGTTACTATTTGAACTAGCTGACAGTAAAATTATCAAACTTCCTTTTAGTTTTAAGAAAGAAAGTTTAGTGCATGATTTAATTGAATACCTGCCAGATGATAATTTGAAAACTGAATTAATGACAGCAAAGTTATTGGAGACTAAGGACCGACATCAGACACGTTCATTAAAAGATTTTTACACTTCCTTATCTCTATCTTCAAATTGTAAATCTATGGTGGACTTCCCTGAATCTTTGCCAAGGGATGTGTCAGAGGTTATGAGAGAAGCTTATAAGTCTAAAGGTTATAATACTTCTAAGCACCTTCCAAATAAAATTCTAAGAGAGCTTTTTGACGAACTTGAAACTAGGCCAAATTGGATTGAACAAGTAGGTTTTAAGAAATTTAACCGTTCTTATCTTAGTGAAACAAGCATGAGGCGCATCTTAAATAGCGGTAATGAAAGGAAATCACTAAAATTAGGGTGGGCAAAAGGGTTAATTCCAGAGTCATTGTTCGAAGAAATTAGTACGTATACTGCATCTAACTGTAATAAAAAGACAATTGGACGCGTTAATCATTTTGTCGATTGGTATATATCTCTTTCTGATGAACACAAAAGTGAGATCAATAGAATAGTTGATTTTAATGTCATTATGTTCAAAGACCCCTTATTCAAATTTTCAGATAAAACGTTTTATGATTATTTAAATGGAATTGAAGCAGGAGATGGAACAATTCGGTATATTTGGTCAACAGTTCATCAAATGTTTGAGCATGTTATTAATGCTAGTCGATTATCAGATAATAAAGCTTACGCAAATCCATTTCCTGAGTCGAAAAAGGTTTTCCTTGCAACCCCTGTTAACAGCCAAACTACGAGAGCAGCTATGCCATCGGTTATTCATAAGATGGCTTTGGATATTTTAAAGAAAGATGACTACCAATTTGCAAAGGATAATTTACCTAAAAGTACTTTATCATTGCTAAATAAAGATACTGGCATTCGAGATAGTGCTTTTGCCTATAATATTCCTTACATTCTTCATATTTTATTAATTCTCCCCTTAAGGCTCCACCAAGTAAGATGGTTGGATGAAGGATTGTTGGACAGTCTAATTTGGGATATTAATGCGGGAGTGTTTATTAAAAATACTCATCCATTGGCAGGATTTAGATATCCTGATGGTGAAACACATTCAAAGAAATATAACCAAACGGGTGTATTTTCTTCTGAACAAGCGCAAGGAAATGAAAATTTAAATTTATATATCAATACAAATAAGACCAAAGGGTATTCATTACAAAAGAAGGGATATACCGGATATACAATCCCTTGGCCTCGTGAGTGCGATATTGAAGATGTGGTTGATGTTTACAATATACTTGAAAAACAAAGAGTTTTTAACAATACCTACTCACCATTGGATATTGAGCCTGTCAAAGTTATTGATGAAGATTCGGGTAAGTATGATGCTAAGGTCTGGGTAAATCTCCCATATTTCACGCCACTCTTTAGAGATTTGTCAATGCCTAGGGTTTCTGATGCTGATACAAGTCGAACTAACCTACATCTGCCTACTAAGGCTGATAATGTCAGAACGTTATTCAAATTATTAATGAAGGAAGCTGAAAAACAGTATAAAGAAACTTATCCTCAATATGCTGATCACATTGTAGTTTTTGGTGAAGATGAAAATTGTTTATTTGATGTACATACGCTTAGAGTGTTTGGAATAACTGACTTATTGGATCGGGGCCTTGATAAAGAAATTGTTAAAATATTGGTTGGGCATAATACTTCGATTATGACGTTGTATTATCATAAGCGAACTGAAGAGATGTACCGAAAACTCTTGTTAGAAAGCAAGAAGAAAGCTGGAGTTGCCACTGAAAATGAGTTGCTTTTTTTAGAATTTGGATTAAGAGATGGTGAGACTTTATTAGATAATTTTGGTTTAGTTCCTGAGTGGCAAAGTGATAAATTCCCTCGACCAGACATGGCAAAAGGTGGAAAACCTAAGGTTATGAAAGGAGGCGTTTGTTATAGTTTTGATTGTGAAACTGGTGGTATAAATATTAAGTATACTCGACAAATGGAGGTGTTTGAAATTTCATCAGTTGAAGGTGGTGCGCTCCGTTGTGGTAATTGTAGATATTGGAAAACAGGACCCCGGTTTCTTCTTGAGCAGATATACTATTTAAATGAAGTCGCTAGTGAAATAGAGGAATTAGTTAACCAACGCATCGATTTTTTAACTAAGTCACAAGAAGCTTTTAATAATCAAGATTATAAAAGATCAGAAATAATTTCAGAAAAATTTTCGCAAAAGGCTGATGAAGTTACAGCCCTTTTGGCTCACCGTGTGCAGGAGCTTAAAAGGCGAGATTTAATGTTGAGAAAAAATCTTGAAGTAGCAAAGCTAGATTCAAAAAATAATCAATTACCGATTGAATTTGGCAAAATATCCGATCCCGATAACCTACAATGGGAATCAATGGGGCTATTTGACGCTGCCATGGAGAGAACAACTCAGGCTGCTGTATTAGGTATTGTAGGGGAAGAGAATACAATCTCGATGATTCAATTAGAGAAGTTCTGCACTAAGTTGGCGTCATTATCTAAAAACTCTAATCCGTTATTATTTGTTCCTAATGATGAAATTAAACGGGCCGCAATATTGTATAAATTGTCAAGTATAACGAAAGAGCTTGGTCGTTCATTCGATGATGATGAATTTGATGACCCAAGAGTTTTATTATCAAATTTAGGAGAGGAAAAATTTATGAAACTAGGACAATCGCTGACTTCTCTTGAAGCTGATTTATTACAAATAGAGGAGAAGAAATAATGGATTTTTTATTTGCAGACAGCGAATCAGACAAAATGAAAGAAGAGGCTAAAGATAAAAGACTAAAAAATGGCTTCGAAAATGTATCAAAAGCGTGTCGGGCATTGCTTCTAGACGGGAGAAAACTTACTTATAAAGACATTGGTGACTATTGTGTTGAAAATTTTAAGACGCCTGGTAAAGGTGCATTTGATAATGGCAGTGACAGCAGCAAGAAGTACAAAATTTTAATAGGTTTTTATAAGTCTTTAATAAAAGTTGAACCCAAAGATGATAATGATGAGTTTTCAGCGTTACCGATAGGTGTGAAGACGTATATTAGCCAGATAGAGCAGCGAAATAACCTATTAGAGAAAGTGCAAAAAGAAATTGATGGTAAATCTCTAAGGACAGAAGTTGTATCGTTAACCGATACTATAAAATCACACGGTTTTGAGTCTGATCATGCTAATACGGTTGCAGCTCAAGGAGTATTGACTAATGAACAGAAGAAGTCTTTAAAAGTTTTATTACTTGATTTACCTGAATATGCAAGTGATGAGCTGGAAATTCAGGGGGAAGGAGAAATGGTTCGTTTAGTTTCTAAGTCAACGGGGGCTATATTATTAAACCCTCGTCAGTACAATGGCTTAAAGGAGTTACTTAGTAGTTAGTGCATATTTCGGTTGAATCGATCACTCTGACCCTGTAACAAAATCTGTGTAACTGCCTATCATTAATACCCATGTAGGGTTGAGGATAGGCAGACTATGAACAAGAAAGAACTTGAGGTATTTGCTAAGCAAGCCGCTAAATCAATTAAAACGGCTCTGTTCCATAATACTGTTGTCTACCCTAAGCAGCTATCAAAATTTACTGCTTATCTAGCTTTGCGTTGCTATCTCTAAACCAAGCGAGATAATTTGATAAATACTTCGTTAAAACATCCTTCATTTTTCCGTTAATCCAACCTTTAAAATGAGCTATAGCGCCATTAACTGTTTGGATATGATAAACTTTATCTATCACCCTAACTTTGCCATTGACCAATCGTTTATGGTCACATTTCTTTTCTTTAGCAATCGCCACATATGACCAAGAGCCATCACTACATAAAACCGAATCTTCGACAATATTATGCGTAAAATTCGCCGCTATTTCTGCTGTTGTATCAGCAGATAAAATGTAAGCACCCAATAAACTGCATTATTCCCCATCAATAACATTCACTTATGATTACTTTAATTATTTAAGGAGATCATCATGCGACAAACAACACAGCAATGGCTTGCACTTTTTAAAATACAAAGTGAAAGTGATTTATCAATAAAACAATTTTGCCTCGAACAAGGCGTAGCTACGTCCACTTTTTACAAAAATAAAGCAGCAGTCACATCTGCAACATCAATAGCCACGGCGGCATCCCCCTTTTCTCAAGTTCTCTTGGCCGAGCCTGATCTGAAAAATAGCAACCCCCTACGTGATATTAAACTGAATATCGGTAACATTGAGCTGACACTTGATAGTCAAGCTGAGGTGGATTGGCTCGTCAATTTAATGGGGCAACTCGCATGAAGATATTTATTCAGCCCTCTGCCGTTTATTTTCATCGTGACCCCGTTGATTTTAGGAAACAAATTGATGGTCTTGCCGCCATTGTTGAGTTGACGATGAAACAATCGTTAAGCTCAGGCGCTCTATTTGTTTTCTGCTCGAAACAGCGCAATAAATTGAAGCTACTTTACTGGGATAAAACGGTTTTTTTTTGTGGTACAAACGCCTTGAGAAAGATAAATTCAAGTGGCCTAAAAAACATGATTCAGCTACGATTAATATTGATGAAGAACAGTTGCACTGGTTGCTGCGGGGCGTTGATATTAGTACGATAAAACCTCAAAAAACCATTGGATTTGACTCGGCTTTTTAACGGTTTTTTGTTATAATATCGCCATGAAAAATCACCATCTTACGCTCAGTAACGAGCAATTAATTCAGCGTGTTTTATCGTTAGAAACTCAGTTATCTGAGCAGAAAAGTGTGCTTAATGATAATGAAAAATCGCTCTTAAAAAAAGACGTTCAACTTAACAAGAAAGACGCTCTGCTTACTAATAAATCAGATAAAATCGCCACCTTAGAAGAATACATTCGTTACATGACCCAACAGCGGTTTGGGGCTTCTAGTGAAAATGGTCGCCCGACCAATTAGGCTTATTCGACGAGGCGGAGTTATTAAGTGATGAAGACAAGGCTGAAGAAAGTACAACGCTTGTTCCTGCTCACCAGCGCAAAAAGAAACGCCTATCAATCCCTGATGATTTGCCAGTTACCGATATTATTCATGACTTACCGGAAGATGAAAAGTTTTGCCCGCATGACAACCAAGCCTTAAAGCATTTTAGTGATGAATGCTCAAAGCAGCTGGATTATATCTCTGCTAAGGTAACTGTTTTAAACCACGTTCGCCGTAAATACATGTGTCCGTGTTGTAATGATTATTTTGTTACCACTAAAAAGCCCGCGCAACCGATTGAAAAATCTATTGCCAGTCCAGGACTATTATCACAAATAGCTACGCATAAATATTGTGACGGCTTACCGCTTTATCGTCAAAGCAACCTTATTTTTAAACGCCTAGGCGTAGAGCTAGACCCAACCAGTATGGCGAACTGGATGATTAAGTGTGGCCAATTAGTGCAAGCCCTGATTAATTTAGGGCTTGATGTATTAAGGGCGCAAGACGTGCTTTTCATGGATGAAACTGTGACTCAAGTGCTCAAAGAAGAAGGCCGTAGCGCGAGCCAACAAAGTCGCATATGGATAATGACCAATAATACCGACCAGAGGATGGTCTTGTTTCATTACAGCCCCACCAGAGAAACCAGCGTGGCCGAGCTGATGTTAGGTGACTTTAGCGGTACGTTAATGACAGATGGTTATGCTGTTTACGACGCGACTGCTAAAACCAATGGTTTAACGCACTTAGGTTGTTGGGCACATGCTAGGCGTTATTTTAAGGAAGCGAGTGATGCACAACCTAAAGGCACCTCGGGGAAACCAGAGCAAGCGCTGTCTTATATTCAAAAACTCTTTCGTATTGAAGCCAAAATAAAAACGGCAACAACCGATAAAAAACACCTTGTTCGACAACAAGAAAGTGCCCCGATATTAGCAGCGTTAAAACAGTGGCTCGATAAATCGTTAAAGCACCCCGTAAAATCAGCGAAGTTAACCAATGCACTCACCTATTTAAGCAACCAGTGGCACAAACTGAGCCGATATACGGAGAATGGCGCGTGGCCGATGGATAATAATCATGCTGAAAATTGCATTAGGCCTTTTGTGATTGGTCGAAAAAACTGGTTGTTCTCTACGAGCGTAGAGGGAGCCAAGGCTAGTGCTAATTTATACAGCTTGGTGGAAAGCGCCAAAGCGAACAACCTAGAGCCGTCAGCTATTTAAAAACAGTCTTCACGTTATTACCACAAGCAAAAACACTTGAAGATGTAGAGGCATTACTGCCTTGGAATATCAACAAGGCGGTTGGTTAGCAGCTTACGGAGCGGCCATGCGTGTACGTATTGCGTAACATCAGATAATGATTTTGTGTGGATTACCGTTTTTTTGTGGTAAGTTAAGCGCAGTAAAATTAGTTTGTATTTTCGGTTGCACAGCTTTCGCCTAATATATTTTAGTATAAGCAATTAACTGAAATGTTAAAGGCTCAAATTCAAGGCTGGTGGTAAGTGGCGGTTCGTTGTTAGCCCCCCGTTAGATTGAGATACTTTGATAATGACCTTACGCGTAATCTCATTATCTAAGCGCCCATTATTTTCGGCTGCCGTTGAATTCTGAAAATATATGCATCACATATTAAAATGGGAAATTTTGGCTCTTCATTATGAAATCAATTCAAAATAAATTATCGCTGATTATTACCATAGGCCTATTAGTTACAATGGGTTTATCTGGGTACATTGTTATTAAATATGACGGATACGTCATTTCAATTTCTCATCTATCAGATAAAACAAATGAAATCAATAAGGCAGCATGCAGCGCACAGATATCTTTTAAAACCCAAATTCAAGAATGGAAAAATATCTTACTTAGAGGATACGATAAAAATTTTTATAAAAAGTATCACCGTAGTTTCTTGCTGAATGAGCAAAAAACGATACACGAAGCTGAACGCTTGGCTGTGATTTCAGGGGGGTATCCAGAATTACAGAATAATGCCATAAAATTTATTGAGGAACATAAAAAGCTAGGAATTCTTTATCGCGAAGGATTATTGATATACAAAAAAACAACACATGACCCACAACTATCAGCGGACAAACATGTGCGCGGCATAGACCGAGAACCTATTAGATTGTTAAGCCACATTGTTGAATTAAGTACAATCATCTATGAAGCGGAAGAAAATAACAATAAAGAGAAATTAAGCAATATAAAATTCACTATATTTTCATCCTACATTGTAACATTTATTATACTTTTAGTATTTCTTTGGTTTTCAGTTAGAAAGGGGGTAACCCAACCATTCCTAAGAAATCAGGAGGAATCCCTAAGAAATCATCAGTTAGCGATGACTGATGCCTTAACTAATATTGCAAATCGACATGCTTATAATGAGCGAATTACTATTGAAATAGAACATTTTCATCGTCATAAATTACCATTTACATTACTTGTTCTAGACATTGATAGATTTAAATCTATCAATGATAATTATGGTCATGAAGTAGGTGATGAAGTGATTAGGGGTATAGCCAACACTTTAAAGATGTACGTCCGTAAGAACGATTTTGTTGCTCGATATGGGGGGGAAGAATTTGTGATCGTATTGACTAATTCTAATATTACTATTTCTGAGGATGTGGCGAATAAAATCCGAAAATTAATTGAACGAATTGAATATTGTTTTAATAATGAGCGAGTATTGATCACTGTATCAGTAGGTCTTGCAGAAATACAAATAAATGAAACCCAAAAAGAACTTTTTAAGCGTGCAGATTCAGCTTTATATGAAGCGAAAAAATTGGGACGAAATAAATGTGTTAAAGCGGTAAATACAATGGAGTAGCTAGGTAAATGTAGAGTACATTTACCTGTTGTTTTTGATGTGTATTTTAAATATCAACATCAAGGTTTTACTTCCGAAATACTGGGCTGTAATTTGGACGTTTTTTTGTCATTTGTATCACCTAACGTTTGATGGGGGAATAATGCGGTTTATAAGGTGCTTACGATAAAATTGGATTAATCATATGGTTACTGCGATCAATAGATAAAAGCACGGCAACCTGTTCGTAATACCATGATGCCGATCGCTTAATACCGCCATCTTTCAAGCAAGTTGTCGTATTTTATTTAATTAACCTGAAAACTGGATAAGAATTGAACTAATTGCCCACCTCGCGATCAGATCTTTCGACTAAAAACGATTTGAAAGCAACAGAGGTGGGCAGATGAATAACTTAATAGATATATTTTGTGATGTCGATGATTTTTGTCATAAATTTTTACCTATACCCGTGATCAATGAAGGTGCTTGATTTATACAATAATGAGGATCATGATATACCTCATGAAAAACATCAAATTAACCACAGAGCAAAAAATAGATCTTGAAGCCCTACATGATGCAAGTCGTGATGGTCGTGTTCGTGATCGAATTAAAGCGGTATTACTTCGCTCTGAAGGTTGGTCAACAGCGATGATTGCTCAAGCATTACGACTGCATGAAACGAGTATTGTTAGACATATTGATGACTTTGTAAGTAAAGATAAGTTAGCACCAGAAAATTGCGGCTCACAACCCTATTTGAGTCAAACACAAACAGATGAAGTGGTTGCTCATATTATGCTAAACACTTATCGCTGCTCTTATGAAATCATTGAGTACATCTGGAAAAATCATGAGATCCGCTTTTCTATTTCAGGTTTAAATAAATGGCTTCATCAGCACAACTTTAGCTACAAGTACCCCAAAGGTGTCCCTCATAAATTTGATGAGGAAAAACAAGCCGAGTTTATTGAGAAGTATACCGAATTAAAAGCGCAAGTAGCTGATGAGCCTATATTGTTTATAGATGCTATGCATCCAACTCAAGCGACCAAAGTAAGTTGTGGATGGATAAAGAAAGGGCATGATAAAGCGATAGAAACCACAGGTAGCCGAACGCGATTAAACCTTGTAGGTGCTATTGATTTGAATAATTTAGCGGCAGCTCAAGTTAGACGTTACGATAAAGTGAATGGTGAGACTATTCAACATTTTTTCACAGAGCTACGCGCATATAATGACAGTAATAAACGCATCCATGTGATTTTAGATGGCGCTGGCTATCATCGAGCACAAGTTGTTAAAGATAAAGCGACTGAGCTTAATATTGAACTGCATTATCTTCCCGCTTACAGTCCTAATTTAAATCCAATAGAGCGTTTATGGAAAGTAATGAATGAACATGTCAGAAATAATAAATATTTTGCTACGGCGAAAGAATTTAGAGAAAAAATTGATGAATTTTTCAGTCAAACACTCCCTAAAATAGGTGATATTTTAGAAAGCAGAATTAATGATAATTTTCAGGTGCTAAAATCTGCATCTTGAAGTGTGATGGGTATAAACCAGCTGATTTTTATCTTCGTTTTGCATTTTTGTTGTTTGAACGCTTTTAAACTACATTTTTCGATTCAACTCTTTTTAAGCTACCAATAATTCAGCTTTGTATTCTGTATCTTGTGTTAGCATCGCGAAAGCTGTTCTTACCGTTTTGTTAGCAAGTGCCACCGCTGCACACTTTTTACCTCGTCGCTTAAGCCAAACATCTTTTCTAGTTTTGGCTTCTCGTATAACCGCTTGATTCACCGCAGGCATTGCACCACCAATTAACTGACTTCTTAGCATGCTATTTTTACAGTGCTTTCCTATTGAGCCTAATTTAACAAAACCACCCGAAGAATGTTGAATAGGCGTCCAACCAATACAGGCTGAAGCGTCTTTACCTTTACTGAAGACGCCTATGTCGGAGCAACCTAGTGCGAGATATAGATTAATCGCATTCATGGTACCAACACCTTCAAGCTTGAGTAGCTGTTTACAATCAGCATGAGTAGTAACTGACTTTTCTAAACAATCATCATAGTGCTGAACCGCTTCAATCGTTACTTTCAAATACACTTTAGCTGTATCTATTGCAATACGGCATTCGGCTGACAATCCATTCGTTGCATCTTCTAATACTCCGTCTATCGCACTGATAATACCGCCTTTTCGATTAGAAATACGAAAATTCAATTCCAATAATACAGACACTAATTGTTGCTGACAGGCACCTTGGTGTTTTATAGCAAGCTCTCTTAAGCGCTTAATGGTTTGTAATTGTTGCTGCTCAACCGTTTTACCACCAATAAAAATAACATCGGGTAATGATGCTGCCTGGACAATAGCCAATGCATCATTTTTATCCGTTTTTTTATTTTGTCTAACCGTATCAACTAATTTTGATGAAATTAAATGCGCATCGTGACCTGCCGAAATCGCTTTCTGCTTCCAGTAATTCTATGTGCCACACGCTTCAAATATTATCGTGACGGGTTTTGCATTAGCTAGCCAACAAAGAAATTCGTTCGGTGTCATTTCAATATTTGACTGCACCTTTTTGTTTTCTATAAATACAAACTTGAATACCTTCTTTTGCTAAATCAACGCCAACTTTGGTACGAAACATATTAGGACTCTTTATAATATATTTGTGTAGTAACTTTTATATTACCTCACTCGTTAAGGGTGAGGGAGTCCAATTATCTAGTGTGACTGAATTTGGTTGACCACGTCACGATAACCCAACATAAATGTAGCGTCCCTATTAAAATCAAAAACGTAACATAAAGAGTTTCTAAAACAGCCTTATGAAACGTCTGAATAAAGCCTGATTAAAAACATTAAATAGTTATTTGATCATTTGAACAAATAACTATTTCACATTTCTGCACCATACAAGCCATTTATAACAAAATAGTTAAATTCTTTATTAACAAAAACTAAAATGTTACCAAATGATTAAATATTTATTACTTTATTACTTGAAATATATATTTTTAATTAAATATATGACCAAGTATTTGAATTTACTTCTGTTAATTTTTGTGGCTTGTTAATTGCTCTTATAGTTTAGTAATTATATTTTTAACTATTATGTTTTTAACGTAGGTAACAAGCGATAGGAATTTAAATCGAATAAAACGTATAAAACGTATGATGGACAATAACAAAATAAATTATAAGAATATATTGGTATGTAATTTGCCTTGTGCAGGTATCTTAAAGATAAGAGGGGTTATTAATGATTGAAAGTGTTAACAGTAAATTAAAGGATATTGCAACGTTAACTCATTATGTTCATGTGACAGGTGTTTTGAAAAATGAATTTGTTGAATTTGATTTTTCAATTGGTGATCCAAACCTATATGTTGAGTTAGTACTTCCTTTCCTTCAATTCAAAAGTTTTTGCAAAAAATACAACGTGGAAGAGCTAACGCTTGAACAAGAAAAGGCGCTAGCCCTTGACAAACTAAAATGGCGATATGGTAATTTTAAATAAAAATACAAATAGGAGTATTAAATAATGTCAGTGCATATATCGACAAAAGAAATAAAAGCGAAAAGAGTTAATTACGCATATATAGGGCGCAGAATTGGGCATGATAAACCTGCATCACGTTATCAAGAAGCTATTTATGATGTTCAACCTACAACCAATTTTCATTACCCTCCTAGTTGGGCTAAAGACAGAGAACTTTATGATGTTAGAAATACTTCAATAGTAATGAAAGATTGGTACACCTTTACCGATCCGCGTCAATATTATTATAGTTCTTACGTAATAGCTCGTGCCAAACAGCAAGAAGGTATGGATAACAATTTTAAAATGCTTGAAAAGCATAATATGCTTTCATCACTTGCAGTCGAATTAAAGAGCTCAATCAAAAATATTTTGTCCCCACTACGCCATGTTGAATATGGTGCAAATATGAATAATCAAGATATTTGTGATCGCGGTTATGGTTCATCAATTACGTCACTTTCTTCATTTAATGGCTTTGATCGTATTGCTATGTCTCAATACATTTCTCGAATTACTTTACTAATAGATGAAAATGAAACTGAAGGTCTTGTGAAAGCTAAATCAGACTGGCTAGAAAATCCTATGTGGCAAGAGCTTCGCCATGCGATGGAAGATATTTTTGTATTAGATGACTGGTTTGAAATTATGGTTGCACAAAATGTTGTCATGGATGGTTTAATCTTCCCATTAATTTTTGATCGTTATATTAAAAATTTACACAGTAAAGGGGCCTCAGGAATTACATTACTTACTCAATTTATGGCTGAATGGTATGGCGAGACCATTCGCTGGACTAATCAACTTATTAAAGTGACAGCGGCTGAAAGTGAAGAAAATAAACAACTATTATCAACATGGGTAACTACTTGGTCAACACGAATAGAAGAAGCCCTTGAAGTCTATTCGGTAGAAGCCCTAGGCGAGGATGGTAAGCAGCAATTAACTGAAATTAAAACTGAGTTGTTTACTAGATTAACTAAACAAGGACTTGATCTTTAGGAGATTACTATGTCAAAAGACAAATTATTTATTATTTTACAAAACACGGAAGATGCTCGCCCATTTACTGAAGCGTTTGAACAAGAAAATCCAAATGCTGTATTTAAGTATGATCAACCAGGAATGATTCGTATAGAAAATAATGGTTTTCTAGGTATTACAAAAGAAGTTGTTTCAGAACTCGCAGGGCATGAGGTTGAGCTTCAGGAGTTACATTTAGTACTCGTTTCGTTGTCAGGTCATGTTGATGAAGATGATGATTATTTTAGACTTTCGTGGAATTAAAAAGGGGAAAATATAATGGCTAAAAAATTGAATATGCGAAAACGGTATGAAGTTCTAACTCGTGGGCTTGGTTGGGAACCAACATACCAACCTAAAGAAAAAGTATTTCCTCAAGAAACCTACGAAGGAATAAAAATTGTTGATTGGGATAAATGGGAAGACCCTTTTAGACTAACCACTGATGCTTATTGGAAATATCAAGCAGAAAAAGATAAAAAACTTTATGCAGTTATTGATAGTTTTGCTCAGAATAATGGTCACCTTAATATAACCGATGCTAGTTATATCAATGCCCTGAAGATATTTATTCAAGGAGTATCTCCACTAGAATATGGTGCTCATCGTGGGTACGCTAATTTAGCACGTCAATTTAGTGGTGAAGGTGCTCAATTAGCTTGTCAAATGCAATCTATTGATGAATTACGTCATTCACAAACTCAAATACATACTTTGAGTCATTACAATAAACATTTTACGGGACTTCATGACCCATTCCACATGCATGATCGTGTTTGGTATTTATCTGTACCTAAGTCTTACTTTGATGATGCTAGAGCATCAGGACCTTTTGAATTTATTACTTCAATATCCTTCGCTTTTGAATATATATTGACCAATTTGCTTTTTGTACCGTTTATGTCAGGTGCTGCTCATAATGGTGATATGGCTACCGTTACCTTTGGTTTTTCAGCGCAATCTGATGAATCACGTCATATGACTTTAGGTCTTGAAATTATAAAATTTATTGTTGAACAGCATGAAGATAATCTAGAAATAGTTCAAGGCTGGATAGATAAACATTTTTGGCGTGCATACCGTGTATTGGGTTTAGTTTCTGCAATGCAAGACTATATGTTGCCAGATAGCCCAATGTCATGGAAAGAAGCATGGGATATATACTTTGTTGATAACTGTGGAGCGTTATTTAACGATCTAGGTAGATATGGCTTACGTATGCCTAAATTTCATGAACAAGCAACTGTCGAGGCTGAACATTTAAGCCACCAAGTATACACAGTTTTATATCAATTTTCTAATGCAGCAGGCTTTCAAACGACGGTTCCTACTAAAGAAAAAATGGATTGGTTATCTGAAAAATATCCTAATACCTTTGATAAATATTACCGACCTCGTTGGGAAATGTATGCTCAAATGGAAAAAGAAGGAAAACGATATTTTAATGCAGGTTTACCTCAAATTTGTCAAGTGTGCCAAGTGCCTATGTGTTTTACCGAAATATCTAAAGGTAAACCAATGGATTTATCATATAGAGTAAGTGAGTTTAACAGTGATAAATACCATACATGTTCAGATGGTTGTAAAGAAATATTTGATCATGAACCAGAAAAATATACTCATGCATGGATACCTCCTCATCAAATTTTCCAAGGTAATTGTGGCGGTGCTGAAATTTCAGATGTACTTAAATACTATAATTTCAATCCAGAAGATGGTGGCGAATATCATGGCTCCGCAGATGAACAAATGTGGAAATCAGCTCATGGTAACAATGACAATAATAGTGATGCTAAAGAAAGCGTGTAGGAGATAAAAATGTCTGTTAAAACAAATTTTGGAGAATACCCAGTAGGTAACAAAGATGCGATTGAAAACTTTCATGGTAACCAACTAGTTTATATTGCTTGGGATAATCACCTAGCTATAGGTCCTGCCAATGTTTTTGCTTTTCCACCTGAAATGTCTTTTAGTACTTTAACGGAAGAAGTTATTCCTAATATTATTGGTGCTCATCCAGATTTTGAATGTGTTGATTGGACCACCGCTACTTGGGTATTAGATGGTGAACCCTTATCACCAAATATGGGCGAAAGTTTAATTGAGAATGGCGTTGGGCATAAATCTTTATTACGTTTTAAAACCCCAGGACTTAATGGCTACCAGGGTACTGGTAATTAAAAAATAGGTAGAGTACAACCAGTTTTTTTCAAAGCTGGTTGTTAATTAATGAGAGAAAAATTATGACCTATCAAGTTTTAATCGAACCTATTGGTGAAACCATTGAGGTTGAAGAAGGGCAAACCATTTTAGACGCAGCTTTAAGGGCGGGGATTTACTTACCTCACGCTTGTGGTCATGGCTTATGTGGAACCTGCAAAGTAGATATATTAGAGGGAGAAGTTGAACATGGTGATGCCTCGCCATTTGCTCTTTTAGACATGGAGAAAGATGAAGGGAAATGCTTAAGTTGTTGTGCAATTCCAACATGTGATATTGAAATTGAAGCCGATATTGAAGAAGACCCAGATGCTCAAAATCACCCTGTAAAAGACTACACAGGTGTAGTGACAAATATTGAAAAATTAACACCGCGTATTATTTCTATCATTATTGCTCTTAAAGACGACTTGAAATTTCAAGCTGGACATTATATTAATTTATACCTTCCTGAAGTTGATGAATACCCTCGTGCATTTTCAATATCTAACCCTCCATCGGATATAAACCAAATAGAGCTTAATGTTAGCTTAGTGCTTAATGGCGCAGGTACTAAATGGTTACATGACGAGTTAAAAGTAGGTGATGAATTAAACTTCACCGGACCTTATGGACGATTTTATGTTCGAGAGTCTGCGCCTGAACCCATGATATTTTTAGCGGGCGGGTCGGGGTTATCAAGTCCTAAATCGATGATAATGGATTTGTTTGAACGTGACGAAAAACGTGATGTTACCTTAGTTTATGGTGCAAGAAATCAAAATGAACTGTATTACCATGAATTGTTTACCGAATTATCTCAAGAACACAGTAACTTTACCTATGTGCCAGCCTTATCAGATGAACCTGAATCTTCTGATTGGCAAGGCGCACGTGGCTATGTTCATGAAGCCGCGAAAGAACATTTTAATGGAAATTTTTCTGGTCATAAAGCTTATATGTGTGGGCCTCCGCCTATGGTTGATGCTTGTATTACCACACTTATGCAAGGGCGTCTTTTTGAACGAGATATGTTTATGGAAAATTTTTATACCAAAGATAGTAAAGATTCCATATCAAAAAGTCCGTTATTTAAATCAATTTAATTGAAGGTAAAAATTCATGTCAACAAATGCTGAAATAGGTTTGTCTATAAAGGCAAATAATATCGAAACAAATTACCATGATGTTGGTGATGGTGATGACATTGTTTTACTTATTCATGGCTCTGGCCCTGGCGTTAGTGCATGGGCAAATTGGCGCTTAACTATTCCAGAACTTGCTAAAAATCATCGTGTTATTGCACCAGATATGGTTGGTTTTGGTTATACGGATAGACCTGTAAATATTAACTACACAATGGATACTTGGGTAGAGCAAGCTATTGGTTTATTAGATGCATTAAATATAACTAAAGCATCGGTTATTGGTAATTCTTTTGGTGGAGCTTTAGCACTTGCTTTAGCTATTCGTTACCCTGATCGAGTTAATAAACTCGTATTAATGGGCAGTGTAGGTGTGCCTTTTAAACTAACCAATGGTTTAGATAAAGTGTGGGGGTACACACCATCAATTGAAAACATGAAAGAGTTACTTGATATTTTTGCTTATAACCGAGAGTTAGTGACTGATGAGTTGGCAGAACTTCGCTATAAAGCAAGTATTCAGCCTAGTTTTCAAGAGTCATTTTCAAGTATGTTTCCAGCACCAAGGCAACGTTGGGTTGAAGCTATGCAAAGTGGTCCAAAAGACATCGAAAGCCTACCACATCAAGTATTAATTATTCATGGTCGAGATGATGAAGTTATTCCATTAGATAATGCCTATAAACTTATTGAACTGATCAAACACTCTCAATTACATGTATATAGCGAGTGTGGACATTGGACTCAAATTGAAAAATGTCAGGAATTTAATTTATTAGTAAGTAACTTTCTACAAAATTAATTATTTAAAAACCATCTACATAAAATTGTAATTATAAATATTGATGGTTTATCAAACTATGGGGAAAAACATGAAATATAAATTATTAGCTTTAGCTATAACAAGTTCGTTATCAATGGGTGTTAATGCTACACAAGTTTTCAATATGGAGGGGTTTGGTGCTGTCTCTCGATCTTTAGGAGGTGCAGGTGTTGCTCATGACATTGGCGCTGCGGGAATGATGTATAACCCTGCTACGTTAGCCTTAATGGATGAAGGCTCAGAATTTTATGTTGGCTTAGATGTTATTACAACGGATATAAATACTAAAAATTTAGATACCGGTGAAAATGCGTCTTCCAATAATCATGGTAATAATAGAGGTCCGTACTTTGCACCACAAATTGCTTATACTTATAAAAATGGTGCGCTTACCTATGGAATAGGGGTTTTTGCCCAAGGTGGTTTAGGTACAGAGTTTGGATCGAGTAGCTTTTTATCTCGTACTACAGTAAATAAAATTGATACAGGATTAGAAAATTCATCTCGTTTGCTAAATTTAAGGGTTCCTTTAGCTATTGCTTATCAAGTTAATGATAAATTAACCGTTGGTGCCACGGTTGAAGCTATTTGGTCATCATTAAATTTAGAATTATTATTAGATGTGACTCAAGTGGGTTCACTCGCTGCAGATGGTCGTGTCGATGGTTCATTAGTTCCTACCTTACTTGGTGTACCTGAGTTATCTGGCGCTCATTTTAGCTTTACTAAAGATGAATTTGTTGGCGGTGGTATTGATGCCGTAGGTTATGGAGCAAAATTAGGCTTAACTTATCAAGTTACTTCAGATACAACCATTGGTATGTCTTATAATTTCAAATCAAGTATTCCAGATCTTAAAGGCCGAGCAACGTTAACGGCAGTCAGTAATGTTGCAGGAAACATTCCTTTAAATGGAGATATTAAATTAAGAGATTTTCAAAATCCAGCTCAATTAAGTATCGGTGTAAGTCATAACGTAAATGAAAAACTTTCAATATTGTTTGATGTTCAACGAGTTTTTTGGAAAGACGCATTAGAAAATTTAGATGTTGGTTTTGTTCATGATGAAAGTAAACAAAATATCAATATTCTATTACCTCAAAATTATGATGACATTAATATTTATGCTTTTGGTGCTGAGTATGCGTATAACAACAACTGGACGTTGAGAGCAGGTTATAGTCATACCGATCAAGCGTTACCAAATAACACTACGTTTGCCATTGTTCCTGCGTATCTCACAGACCATTTAACAGGGGGCTTTACTTATACCGTAAATGCAAGCCATGAAGTTGATTTTGCGATATCTCATGCATTTGAAGAGAAACAAACAAATACAAGTCAGCCAAATACTTCAGTACCAATAGAAATGACTCATTCTCAAACCAATCTTGTTATTTCTTATAGCTACAAGTTTTAATCTTATCTATAAATTAGGAGGTTCATTATGAAAGCAGCAGTTTATTTTGGTGAAAAAGACATTAGAGCAACTGACGTTGAAGATGCAAAAATTAAAAATGACCATGATATGTTAGTTGAAGTATCAGCGACTTCTATTTGTGGTTCTGATCTACATTTATACCGTGGAGCCATGGATGCCATTATGGATAAAGGGCGTTCTCAAACAGGCCATGAATTAATAGGTAGAGTACTTGATGTTGGCTCTGCTGTTGGTAAATTTAAAATAGGTGATCGAGTATCAATGGCCTATTCATGTTCATGTGGTGATTGTTATATGTGCGAAGTTGGTGCAACTGCACATTGTGAAACAACGCAAAAAGCAGTTTATGGCTTTGGCGTTCCATTTGGTGATTTAAATGGAACGCATTCTGAGGCTTTAGTATTACCTCATGCAGATGGCCATGCGATTAAAGTTCCTGATGCAATTTCTGATGCGGCAGCTTTAACACTATCTTGTAATTTACCTTCAGCCATTATTGCAAATAATCTTGCTGATATTAAACCGGGGGAAAATGTCGCTTTAATTGGTTGTGGTCCTACAGGGTTAATGAGCTTAGACATAGCGTTAAGTAAAGCGCCTGGTTGCGTGGTTGCTATTGATAAAGAGGCTTATCGCTTAAAAGTAGCGTCAAGTAAAGGTGCTATTACCATTAACGCTAATGCAGAAAACTGGAAAGAACAAGCAATGTCACTTTGTGGTGGACGCGGTTTTGATAAGGTTATTGAAGTTGTTGGCTATCCAGAAACATTGCAAATGGCATTAGATATTATCAGACCAGGTGGAACAGTAGCTGCAATTGGTGTTTTTTGTGATGCTGAGTTTAATCTTGTTTTAGCAGATGTGTTTTTTCGGGATATTACCTTACACATGAACGGCTTTGCTAATGTACAACCCTTTATGTGGGAAGGTTTACGTTTAATGGAACGTGGTGTTTTGAAACCGGAGGAATACTTTTCTCATGAATTTAAATTAGCCGATATTGATAAAGCCTATAGTACTTTCTACAACAAAACAGACGATGTTCTTAAAACTATTATTAGGCCATAAGTATGAGAGAAGAGGATATTAATAGTAAATACAATATTACCATTGTAGATACTGATGTAACGTTTAAATGTGCAAGAGAAACACACTTACTTGAAGGGATGCGTTCGTTAGGACAAAAAGGAATTCCTTCAGGCTGCCATGGTGGTGGATGCGGTATTTGTAAGATTAAGATCCTATCAGGAAGAAATAGTTATATAACGAAAACAATGAGTCGAACTCATATATCAGAAGAAGAGGAAAAAAAAGGAATTGTACTCGCCTGTAGAGTATTTCCTAAAGGTGATATTCAACTTAACGTTGTAGGAAAAATAAAACGAAAAATATTAAGCGGGCAAAAAATTTGGAATTTTAGTTAACCGTTAATTAATTAGCAACATATTGAGGAAATGAAAATGAGTGTAATTAAAATAGGTCATGTAAACCTTCGCGTTTTAGATATGGCAGCAGCTAGAAATCATTATGAAAACATTTTGGGATTGATCGTTACAGATGAAGATAGCGAAGGTAATCTTTATTTAAAAGGTTGGGATGAATGGGAGAAATACTCTGTTATTTTAAGTCCATCAGAACAAGCTGGAATGGATCACATTGCTTATAAGGTTGAAAATGATTCTGATCTAGATAGTTATGCTAATACCATACAAAATTATGGTATTGAAGTAGAAAATTTAGACGCGGGTACTCTAGTTGATTGTGGAAGAGCTTTACGCTTTAAATTACCTAGTGGTCATATTATGTGTTTATATGCAGATAAAACTGTTGTCGGTAAATCTGTAGGCAATGTCAACCCCGCACCTTGGCCATTAGATGTTAAAGGGGTTGGTGCTCATTGGCTAGATCACTGTTTACTTGTATGTCCATTAGATCCTGAAAACCAAGTTAATACTATTGCTGATAATGTTAACTTTTTATCGCAATGTTTAGGTTTTAGATTAACAGAACAAGCGCTTGTTGGTCCGGATGCTGATATTCAAGCGGTTGCTTTTTTAACTGTTACAAATACCCCGCATGACATTGCTTTTGTACCAGGTCCCACAGCAGGTTTTCATCATGCTTCTTTCTACCTTTCAAGCTGGGGTGATATTTTAAAAGCGGCAGACATTATGGCTATGAATAAGGTGAAAATGGATGTAATGCCTACTCGACATGGTATTACGCGAGGTGAAACCATTTATTTCTTTGACCCTTCGGGTAATCGTAATGAAACGTTTGCTGGATTAGGTTATTTAGCAACGCCTGATATGCCAGTAATCACATGGACAGAAGAAGAAATTCCACGAGGTATTTTTTATCACTCAGGGGAGCTTAATACTGCTTTTACTGAAGTATACACCTAGTCACAAGGTAATGATTATGAAGCTGTATGAAATTAATCATATTATTCATTGGCAGGCAGCTAATGCGGCTATAGTCGCTGCTGTTGAAAAAGCTCAAGCGTTGGGCATTGTTATTAATGTTGCCGTTGTGGACTCTGGTGGTAATCTTGCTGGCTTTCTTCGTATGCCAAATGCTTTTTTGCATTCAATCGATATTGCTATAGATAAAGCGTATACCGCAGCAGGTTTTCGCTTTTCAACATCTCAATGGAAAGATATTTTTTCTACTGAGGCGATGTTAGCAAAAGGAATGCCTCCCAGAGATAGATTAGTTGTTTTTGGTGGTGGAGTTCCTATTGAAGTTGAAGGTAAGTCATTAGGTGCTATTGGTGTATCGGGAGGTTCAGAAGAGCAAGATGTTATTTGTGCTGAGGCAGGAATTGCTGCTTTGTTAGCTCAATAATAAAATGAAGTTATAAATAAAAAAATTACAACAAGTAGAAAATAACCAACTAAAAAGGTAATGAAAATGGCTATATTAGAGAGAGAAGAATGGTACGATTTAACGCGTACAACAAACTGGACAACTAAATTTGTCACTGAGGAAGAATTTTATCCTGATGAAATGAGTGGACATCGTGGAATTCCAGCTGAAGCTTGGGAGACTTATGATGAACCTTATAAGGTAACTTACCCTGAATACGTAGCTACTCAACGAGAGAAAGATGCGGGTGTTTATTCAGTAAAAGCTGCATTAGAACGTGATGCTTTTGTTGATAGAGCAGACCCTGGTTGGGTGAGTACCATGATTGCGCATTATGGTGCTATTGCCCTAGCTGAATATGCTGCTTCAATTGCGGAAGCAAAAATGGCACGATTTGCTAAAGCACCAGGTAATCGTAATATGGCTGTCTTTGGCATGATGGATGAAAACCGTCATGGACAAATTCAGTTGTTTTACCCTCATGCCAATGTAAAACGTAATCGCCAATGGGATTGGGCACATAAGGCTTATCATACCAATGAGTGGGCAGCGATTGCAGCACGTTCATTTTTTGATGACATCATGATGACGCGCGATGCGGTTGCAACCTCTATTATGCTTACGTTTGCTTTCGAAACTGGTTTTACTAATATGCAGTTTTTAGGGCTTGCTGCTGATGCTGCGGAAGCGGGAGATCATACATTTTCTAATTTAATTTCTAGTATCCAAACAGATGAGTCACGTCATGCACAACAAGGCGCACCATCGCTTAAGATTTTGATTGCTAATGGAAAAAAAGAAGAAGCACAAAATTTAATTGACACCGCTATTTGGCGTGCATGGAAATTATTTACGGCGCTAACAGGACCTATTTTAGACTATTACACGCCGCTTGAATCAAGAAAAGAATCATTTAAAGAGTTTATGCTTGAATGGATTGTGGCTCAATTTGAACGTCAATTGCTTGATCTAGGTTTAGATAAACCTTGGTATTGGGATCAGTTTATTAGTGATTTAGATGAAACACATCATGGTATGCATTTAGGTATCTGGTTCTGGCGTCCGACCGTTTGGTGGGATCCAGCGGCAGGTGTTACACCAAATGAACGAGAATGGTTAGAAGAAAAATATCCAGGTTGGAATAATACTTGGGGTGAATGTTGGGATGTAATTGTTGATAACTTGCAAAATGGTAAACCAGAACTAACGGGTCCTGAAACATTGCCTACGATTTGTAATATGTGTCAACTACCAATTGTGGGTACGCCGGGTCAGGGATGGAACGTTAAAGATCATCAGCTTGAACATAATGGACGTCTATATCACTTTGGTTCAGAAGTTGACATGAAAATATTCCAAATGGATCCTGAGCGTTATCAAAATCATATGAGCTTTATTGATCGTTTCTTAGCGGGTGAAATACAGCCAATGGACTTAGGTGGCGGTTTGAAATATATGGGACTTTCACCAGGTGAAATGGGTGATGATGCGCATGGTTATTCATGGCTTGAAGCATATAGTACTAAAAAATCAGACGATGCAGCATAAATTAGTTCTACTAAAAATATATTTAATAAAGAGGTAAAAACAAATGGCTTTATTTCCAATACACTCAAACTTTGAACGTGATTTTGTTATTCAATTAGTACCTGTCGATACAGACGATACTATGGATCAGGTAGCTGAAAAGTGTGCTTATCACTCTATTAATAGACGTGTTAAAGAGCAACCTAGTAAAACCTTACGAGTGAGGCACCATGAAAATGGGACTATATTCCCACGAGATATGAAAGTGTCAGAAGCCGGTCTTAGGCCAACTGAAACACTCGATATTTTATTCATGGAAAACTAATAGGAAAAACGATTATGGCTTTTGAAAAAATTTGCACACTTGATGATGTATGGGAAGGCGACATGGATGTATTTACCACATCATGTGGTGTCGATGTGTTAATTTTAGGCGTTGAAAATGGTGAAATTAGAGCTTTTCAAGCAATGTGTCCTCATCAAGCAATTGAGCTTGTTGACGGCGAGTTTGATGGTAAAATTTTAACATGTAAAGCTCATTTATGGCAATTTGATAGTAACACGGGCAAAGGTTTAAACCCCAAAGGTTGCCAGTTAGCACAATATCCTGTGAAAATTGACGGTGAAGATATACATGTCAATGTCGAAGGTATTGAGCCGCTTAAGTCAGATTGCTAATTAATTAATAAGTTAGAGGTAGATAATGCTAAATTTTTTCAAATCTTTATTTGGTAAAAATATAACTAACGAAAAGATAGTACAACCGACAGAGGAGACAGTTATGTCGAATAATGCAGTTAATGCAATTGATAATAATCGTGTAGGTCCAGTCATGAGATCTGGCGATGTTGCTCAAGCAGCAATAGAAGCGGCTAAAATGGATAATCCTGACAAGGATATATCTATTGAAGATAAAGTCGCTTATATACGAATTTCAACTGACCATGAATTAATTTTAACTCAAGAGTCAATGGAAGAGTGTTTAGGTCGCCAATTTAAAATGAATGAAATTGAAATTAATTTAGCATCTTTTGCTGGTCAAATTGATGTCGATAGTAAACGTGTTCGTTTTTATTTTAACTTAACCGTTTAACATTACTATAAATTATTAGGAGAATACAATGTCAGAAGAACAACCAGAAGTATTAAAACCACTAAAAACTTGGTCACACCTTGCTGGAAATCGTAAACGCCCAAGTGAATATGAAATTGTTTCAACCAATTTACATTATCATACCGATAACCCAGAAAATCCATTTGAATTAGATTCAGATATTCCTATGGCAGACTGGTATCGTAAAAATTGTTTAGGAAGTTCACTAAAACATGATGATTGGAATGCATTTAGAGATCCTGATCAATTGATTTATCGTACATATAATTTGCTACAAGATGGACAGGAAACTTATGTAACAGGGTTATTTGATCAATTTAATGAACGTGGTCATGACCAAATGTTAAATGATGAATGGGTGGCTAAATTAGCACGATTTTATACACCAGCACGTTATTTATTTCACACAATTCAATTAGGATCTGCCTACATTCAGCAGTTAGCACCAGCGAGTACTATTACTAACTGTGCGACTTACCAAACGGCTGATAGTCTTCGTTGGTTGAGTCATACAGCGTATAGAACAAGAGAACTTGCTAATGCCTACCCAGGTTTAGGTTTTGGTGAAAATGAAAGAACCTTATGGGAAAATGACAGTATTTGGCAAGGGTTTAGAGAACTTACTGAAAAAGCCTTAGTTGCATGGGATTGGGCTGAAGCGTTTGTTGCCTTTAATTTAATTGCTAAGCCAGCTGTAGAAGAAGCGGTAATTGTTCAATTAGGTGATGTAGCTCGTTCTGAAGAAGACACGCTACTTGGTCTACTCACACAAGCACAAATGCGTGATGCTGAACGTCATCGTCGTTGGGCTAGCGCATTAGTTAAAATGGCATTAGAAACAGAGGGTAACCTTGATGTTCTTAATGGTTGGGTTGCCAAATGGTTACCTTTAGGTGATGCAGCAATTGATGCTTATTGTACTGAATTACCTGATGGTGATAATGCGGCAATAGATGCTAAAAATGGTGTGAAAACATTTATTGAATCACTCGGTTTAACTGCGTAAACCCTTTAAATATAAGAAAGTCTCTTCAGATTACCCTAGGGTGTAGTTTGAAGTGACTTAGCTTTATTAAGCAGTTATTACATATTAAAATAAAGACAGGACGATGAGGTTATTTATGACTCAAAATATTCGTTTAAATAAATCAGCAGTTTCTTTTGCTGCTCAAGATAATGATACTTTATTAAGGGCAGCCTTAAGAAGTAATATTGCTTTACCTTATGAATGTAATTCAGGAGGTTGCGGAAGTTGTAAATTTGAGCTTGTCGAAGGTGAAATTAAAGAATTATGGGCAGATGCTCCAGGCTTATCACCAAGAGATATTCGTAAAGGTAAAAAATTAGCATGCCAATGTGTAGCTGTGGGGGATTGCGAAATTAAAATCTCACCAGAGACTAATGCAGCTTCAATCTCTACCTTACCCCAAAAACACTCGGCTAGTTATGTAGGTCGTCGTGATTTAACCGGCGATATGGCTGAATTTATTTTTAAAATACCCACTCCAGCTGTTTTCTTTTCGGGTCAATTTGCCATGTTATCACTTCCCAATATTGGTGAACGTGCTTATTCAATGTCTAATATTGCTAATGAAGAAGGCTTTTTACAATTTATTATTAAACGTATGCCTAATGGTAAGGGGAGTAATTATCTATTCGATGAGCTAAATGAAGGTGATGAAATCGACATTGATGGCCCTTATGGGAATTCATACTTACGTACTGATAATAATAGAGATATTGTTTGTATTGGCGGTGGTTCTGGTTTATCGCCAGTCATGTCAATTGTAAGATCTGCCGCAGTAAATAATGAGCTAAAAGGTCGTAATATCCATTTGTTCTACGGTGGTCGTGGACCTAAAGATATTTGCACTCCGGAATTAATTAAAGAAGTGGTGTCTTCCGAGATCAATATTATCAGTCATGAAGCGACTTCTGATGCTGAATTATCTAAAGAACATGGCTGGACGGGGGAATGTTGTTTTATACATGAGTTAGTAGAAAAAAAATTAGCTGGTAATATGCCTGACTATGAATATTATTTTTGTGGTCCACCAATTATGACGAATACTGTACAACGATTATTAATGGTTGATAATCAAGTTCCTTTTGAGCAAATACATTTTGATCGATTCTTTTAAAAGTTAATTAATAACGTGCCTATGCTCCTTACTCAGGAGTTCATTGATAACGCCATACATCGAAGTTTTCTGTCGAAGATCCATTGTATTTTAGTTTGGATTCCAGCCTAAAACACCACTGGAATGACGTTTTAGACCAATTTTGAATTGTCCCTGATTGATCTACATAGACATGTTTAATAATCATAATGTAAACAATGGAAATATAACTTATATGTCAAAGTTACTAAAAATAGCTATTATTGGTGCTGGTGGTATAGGTTGTTATTATGGTGCTCGCCTAATGCAACAAGGTCATGAAGTGGCTTTTATTGCGCGAGGCGAGCATTTAAAAGCAATGCAAGTTAATGGCTTGCATCTAACACATACTGATTTTTCTTTTCATGAAAAAGTTACCGCTTATTCACTAGAAGAGCTGATGTGCAAACATCAACCGAATGATTTTGATATATATCTACTTTGTGTTAAAGCCACAACTACCGCTTCTATAGCCGAAAATTTTAAAAATTGGCTCAATACTTATCAACAAAAAATCATTATTGCGTCACTACAAAATGGAGTCGATAATGAAAATATATTGAACAGCTACTTAAGTGATTGCACTATTATCGGTGGGCTAGCAGTACGTATTGGTGGTCATATAGTTTCCCCTGGCCATGTTGAGGCTAAAGGTATTGCACAATTAATTTTAGGTAATTGGCCTGAATCTACATCAAGTAATAATACTCAATTGTTAACATGGTCATTATTATTTAAAGAGGCCGATATACCTACTGAAATTGTTAATAATATTCGTTTCGAAATGTGGCGAAAACTCATTATTAATAATGGTGTTAATCCACTGTCAGCATTAACTTCCTTAGACACAAAAACGCTTTCTCACCATGTGTTATTTGGCCCTATTGTTTATAAATTAATGAAAGAAGTTGTAGACGTTGCGATTGCTGATGGCGAAACGTTAACCTTACATGATGCTGATGAAATGTTTCAGTTAATCAAAAATTTTGACCCGATAAAAACATCTATGCTCGTAGATTTTGAAAAAGGAAAATCGATTGAATTGGAAGAAATTTGCGGTGCTGTAATTAAACGTAGTAAACAATTATCACAATCTGTTCCTTATACAGAAATGGTGTATGCATTACTGATGCATAAATTAAATAACAAATAATATCAGGGGAAGAAGGTAATAATTTTGCAAACAGACGTGATTCATCAACAACAAATAAAAACATTTACTTTGGTAAATGTGTGCGCGGGTTGGTTGATTTTACTGATGCTTTTATCATCAGTTAGTCATGTGTTTTTTACGATAGTCCCTGTTTATGTTCCCGGTGTATTAGCGTGGCTGTCGGCTTTTTTTCTTTTACCAAGGTTATCAAAAGTGATTGCGTTACAAACAACTATTTTGATTGTAATTAGCGTTTTTTGTTTATTATTTGCTTTTTATCGTCATGGTAGTTTTAACTTTCTAACTTTATTTAATTACAATATAGGTTTAATTTCACTGTTGGCAGGTGTTAGTTACTTGAAACTTATTGCTTTGCCAGCGAGTGAAAGCACGTTATCTTTACCTAAAGGAAAAAAATCTTTTTTATCTACCTTAATAAGTGCTCATTTGTTTTCGGCTGTTATTAACCTATCTGCTTTATTTCTTTTTGCCGAGCGTATTAAACAGAAAAACAACTTATCTAAACCCGCATTAGTCTTGTTAACTAGAGCTTTTTCAACAGCAGCATTTTGGTCTCCTTTTTTTGCGGCGATGGGCGTTGCAATAACTTATGCTCCTGATGCATCACTATTTCAACTTGTTATACAAGGTGTTCCTCTTGCTATTGTTGCTGCGCTGGTAACCTACTGGCAAGTCGTAAAAGTAGATAACAATGGCATTGAAAATTTTCAGGGGTACCCAGTTGGCATCAAATCTTTTTTTATTCCGCTCTTACTAGTACTAGGTGTTTTTGTTATTCATGCGCTTTATCCTAATACTTCAGTTGTGTTAATTATTGCGGCATTAGCTATTTTTTTAACACTTATTATAACCAATATCAGGTATAAACCTAAGCAAGCAATAGCAAAATTTAATGGTCATACGATTAATGCACTACCTAAGATGTCGAGTGAACTCATTTTATTTTTATCTGCGGGGTTATTATCTTTTAGTGTTGCTACATTACTAACAACATTTGATCAGCCACTACCCATTGTTGATTTTGAATACCTTCATGCGATACTTTTACTTTTAATTATTATTTTGTTATCTGTTTTCGGGCTTCACCCGGTTATTAGTATATCTGTTTCTGGGGTTATATTAGCGCCTTTTGATATTAACCATAACGTTTTAGGGCTTATTTATTTATCATCTTGGGCATTAGGCATGATAATCAGTCCGTTATCAGGTCTCAATGTTAGTGTAGCAAATCATTACTCTCTATCTTTTAAACAAATTATTTCTTGGCATTATCGTTATGTGATCATTATGTATATGTTTACCTGCCTTTTGTTATGGTTATTGATGATATGAATAATAAAAAACAAATAAATAAAACAAAAATGCCGGTGTTATTCATCGGGCATGGCGCACCAAATATTATTTTGCAAAACGATCCTGTTTTAGCTCTATGGAAAGAACAGGTGAGTAATATTTTAACTCCTACGGGTATTTTGGTTATTTCTGCTCATTGGGAAACCAATAAATTTACCATTGGTGGTAATATTGATCAGAAAACTATTCATGACTTTTCAGGGTTTGAAAAAAATCTACATCAATTTCAATATCGAGCACCATCCGCGTGTCAACTAGCGCAAAATATAGGCGAAAAACTTTGCCTTGAGATTGATCATAACCGAGGATTAGATCATGGCTCTTGGGTACCTTTATCTGTTATGTATCCAGATGAAAATATACCTGTTATGCAACTTTCTGTCTCACCTAACCTTAGTTTAAAAACACATTACCAACTGGGTAAAAAATTATCTTATCTACGAGAGCAAGGTATTTTAATTATCGCTAGTGGCGTGATTGTACATAATCTTAATTTACTAAATTGGCAAGATAAATATGCTCATCCACGGACGTGGGCCACAATGTTTTTTAATGATTTTAATCAAGCAGTAATGGATAAAGAACACTCAGTATTAACTAACCCTTATCATTTTATTCATGCAGTAAAAGCGTTAGCTAGCATTGAGCACTATTTACCTTTTTTAATCGCGTTAGGTGCTAGTGAAAATAGCACAATCACACCTTTTGCCAATTATTGGCGTTTTTCTAATTTAAGCATGCATAGTTATCGATTTGAGTAAAACAAACTACACAGGACATAATATGAATTTACATATAGAAGAAAAAATAGCATTTATTAGTGGTTCAACTAAAGGTATAGGTTTTGCCACTGCGCTGGGGTTAGCCAAAGAGGGGGCTGTTGTTTGGGTTAATGGACGAAGCGAAATCTCAGTAAATCTGGCAAAAGTTAAAATAGAACAACGCGTACCTAATGCTAGAGTTTATAGCATCGTTGCTGATTTAAGTACCCCAGAAGGCTGTGACAAAGTAATTCAAAACTTACCAATTGTCGATATTTTAGTGAATAACGTGGGTATTTTTGAACCTAAACAGTTTGAAGACATCCCTGATGAAGATTGGCTTCGTTTTTTTGAAACCAATGTAATGAGCGGAGTGCGTTTATCTCGTCATTATTTACCGATTATGAAGGAAAATAATTGGGGACGTATACTCTTTGTTTCGAGTGAATCAGCGTTACAAATTCCACAAGAAATGATCCATTATGGTATAACTAAAACGGCTCAAATAGCCCTTGCTAGAGGCTTAGCTGAAAGTACAAAAGGCACCAATGTTACCGTGAATTCAGTATTACCAGGTCCAAGCCGTTCAGAAGGTGTTGAAACTTTTGTGCAGCAAATAGCCGATCAACAAGGAATTACTTTTGAAGAAATGGAAAAGGAATTTTTTGACAATATACGTCCTAGTTCATTAATTCAACGTTTTGCAGCTCCCTCTGAAGTGGCAAATATGCTTGTTTATTTATGTGGCTGTGGAGCCTCAGCAACAAATGGCGCTGCCGTTCGTGTTGATGGTGGCGTTGTTAAATCAGCTTTTTAAGCTATTGAGGTTTTTATGTTAGCGTTAAAACCATGGGATATTGAATTTGTACGTTCACAATTTCCGGCATTGAATAAAGGTAAGTATAGCGACACAGCTTTTTTTGAAAATGCAGGCGGAACATATGTGCCTCATCAAGTTATTAAAAAGCTTGATGAATATTTAGTATCAACGAAAGTGCAGCCGTATGGTGTTTATGCTTCGTCACATGAAGGTACTCAAAATATAGAGTTAGCCACGGTAAAAATGGCTGAGATGATTAATGCTGATGAAGATGAGGTTGTGATTGGTCATTGCACCACAATGAACTTGTATATGTTAGCCATGTCTTTGCGAAAAATGTTCAAGCAAGGTGATGAAATTATTGTATCCGAGCAAGATCACGAATCTAATATTAGCCCTTGGTTACGTTTACAAGAATTCGGGGTAACTGTTAAATTTTGGCCTATTGACCCAATAACAGGCCGATTATCATTAGATCAATTGGAATGCTTGTTATCAGCTAAAACACGGCTAGTTTGTGTGACTCACAGTTCAAATGTTGTCGGTGATGTTAACCCGATTAAAAAAATTGCCGATGTGGTGCATAAAAATGACAGTTTACTATTAGTTGATGGGGTATCTTACGCACCTCATCATGCTATTGATGTTAAAGCTTTAGGCGTTGATATTTATGTATTGAGTTTATATAAACTTTTTGGTCCTCATTTAGGCTTAATGTATGTGAAACGGATATTGCATGATCAATTAGAAAATCAATATTTTTCTCAATTACCTGCACTGTATCAGCAATATCAAAAGCCGGGTTCGCCTAATTATTTACGTATTTCGTTAAATCCCGGTTTAGTAAACCATGAAGAAGTTGTTAGTTTACTGGGTTTAGTTGAATATTTTAATGCGTTATATCAGCATCACTTTAGTGCTAATAAGTGTTGTTTTTTCGAAAAGGTAAAAGCTGTTATGGCACTTTCTGTAAGGTATGAAACTACCTTGTCAGAGTGCTGGTTGAATTGGTTAGCCAAGCAAAAAAATCTGACCTTAATTGGCAATAATGATAATGATGTAAACCAACGTTCGCCAACTTTCTCATTGAAAATAAATCATCCATCTTTATTACCAAAAGAGGTAGCTAAGCTATTAGCAGACAAAAATATTGCCGTGCAAAGTGGTAGTTTTTACGCTTGGCGCTGTCTTAACGCTTTAAAAATTGGTGATGATGGATTATTAAGAGTTTCTTTTGCCCATTTTAATAATCTAGATGAAGTCCATCGATTATGTAATGCATTAGATGAAATTTTAATTTAATTTAAAGTAGTATCAACATGTTAAAAAAAATAAGTGTTTTAGATCAATCTCCCATACATGACGGTAAAGGTGAGGCTTCGGGGTTACTAGATACCATTGAGTTAGCAAAGTTATGCGATGAGGCGGGTTACCATCGTTATTGGTGTGCAGAGCATCATGCTACACCAGGTTATGCTTCTCCTTGCCCTGAAATGATGGCAGCCCATGTTGCTTGCAATACTAAAGACATCAAAGCAGGTACGGGCGGGGTAATGTTAACCCATTACAGCCCCTTTAAAGTGGCTGAAACTTTTAGAGTGTTAGCAAGTTTACATCCTGGTCGTATAGATTTAGGTATTGGTAGAGCACCTGGAGGAAACAGTCATGCACATGCGGCACTAGCAGCACCTCGTCAGCCTATCTCTCATGAATACTACCCACAGCAAAGTGCAGAGCTTGTTGGTTATTTACGGAAAGACTTGCCAGGAAATCATCCCTATAAAGGTGTTAACGTTGAGCCTGCTGACGGAGCTTGCCCTGATATTTGGATGTTAGGCTCATCTGGAGGAAGTTCTGAATTGGCAGGTCAACTTGGTACTGGGTTTGCTTTGGCTTTATTTATAGGCACACATGAACGTAATTCTTCTATTATTGATGCTTATAAGCGTGCTTTTGTTTCTTCTGCTCAAATGAAAAAACCGCAAGCAATGATCGCCGTTGCCGCTATTACTGCTGATAATAAAGAAGAAGCCGAGTTTATAGCGGCTAGTCATGTTTATTGGAAAGTACAAGCTTTTCGTCACGGTGTTCGAGACCCACTTTTCCCACCAGAGCAAGCATTGTCATTAAAAAAATCATTATCTTTATCAGATCAAGCATATTTTGATGAAACCATGAATACCTATTTATTAGGCACGGCAGATGATTGTTTATTACAAATGCAGGAGTTGGCTTATGATTTTGGTGTTGATGAAGTGATGGTTGTTAATGTGACTTATGGCTTTGAAGATAGAAAACGTACTTATCAATCATTAGCGAATAGCTTTAACCAATAAGGATTATTATGAAAACTAAAAATAAATTGTTATTAATTGTATTATCTGCTTTTGCTACACCACCTGTGGTGTGGTTATATCTAATTTATTATGCAGGATTATTTTCGGCAGAGGAAGTTGTTCATATAGCATTTTCTTATCAATTGATTTTTTATGTGGGTATCGCGACATTTATTGCATCTTTATTTTTTAATAATATTTTTAGTGCTTTAAACACATCTATTAATAACAGTAATAATGAAAATAAAGCCAATAATATAACTTTAAAAAATATAGCTAAGATACCTTACTATTTTTTCATCGGTGAGTTTGTTTATTGTATTTTAGGCCCCTTAGTTGCTATGTATAACTTTCCCTTTATATCTAATCAAGAAATGATTTATGCAGAATTAATTGTTATACCCGTTATTTTTCTTGCATCGATCCCTTATTTTATCACTCTAATAAATTCTCTTGAAAACTGGACAGAAACAATCCCCCTTTCGACTAAATATCCATTTTTAACTTTTAAGAATAAAATGTTTATTGGCCTACTAGGTACAGTTATCGGCGGTGTACTTTTAATTGTTATTATTAATATTTCAATGCTCCTTGATCATGGGACGTTTAATGATCAAATAGTTAAAAATATATGGATGGGAATTGTTGTTTTAGCAATAGCTTGTCTAAATGTCTATATGGTCATTCAACAAACATCCCAAGCTATTACTAAAATAACATTAACTTTACAAACAGAGCAGGAAAATTTAAATAAATATATTGATATACCTAACCGTGATGAAACAGGTGAAATGGCAGTTGCACTTAATCAATTTATTCTCACGATTAAACATGTTATCAACTTAGCTAAAGACGTCTCTCAAAATAATCAATTAGAAACCGAAGAATCTAGAGTAATTTCAAATAGAATGAAAGATAATGTTGAAAGGGAAAGTGAAATATCCAAAAGTGTTGCCGAACAAGCTCATAGCATACATGAAAAAATTGAGTCTACCCATCAAGGTTTTAAAATAACACTAACACAGCAAGAAGAAACAACTAAACAACTCGATATTTCAAAAAATAATATGCAGAAAGTAGTTGATAAGGTTGATGTTATAACTAAAAAAGAAAAAATAATATCTGAAACACTTTGCTCTTTACATGATCAAGTTGAAAATATTAAAGGTATTTTAAATATCATTAGCGAAATTGCGGGGCAAACAAATTTATTAGCACTTAACGCTGCTATCGAGGCAGCACGAGCTGGAGAAATGGGTCGAGGATTTTCAGTTGTTGCTGAGGAAGTTCGAAACCTAGCTGAAAAGACAAAGGGAAGCATAGATAAAATAGATACAACAATTACGAACGTAGTCAATAATATTAATGAACTTTCTGGTCAACTAAAATCTTCAACTGAAGATGTTGAGCAACTTGCTAATATATCTATTCAAACTGACAAAGTTATTGATAATGGAGTAGTTCTCCTCGAAAAATTAAGTTTAACAACGATTAAAAATATTGAAAGTCATGAATCTATGATGGGAAATAACACACAACTTTTAAATGATATAGATATGTTAAATATATTATTTCAGAAAAATTTTACAGAAATTCAAGAATTATCACTAAAAAATGAAAATGTACTTAAAGGTGTTAAAAAGCTAAATATCAATTTAGAGAAACTAAAAACTTAACTTAAATATATTTACACATTTGATACCAACCCCCATGTAAATAACCGATAACTGCCTTGAAAAACGCGGATAATTTAAAAGTATAATTTACAAATGTATATCACAAAAATCAACTGAGGGTATTTTAAATGAACGAATATTTGAATTTACTTAATGAGTATAAGAATGCGATTGATGCTAGCGCTATTGTATCTAAAACAAATTGTCATGGTATTATCACGTATGTGAATGATAACTTTTGTAAAATATCAGGTTATGATGCAAAAGAATTAATAGGTACTGATCATAATATAATAAAACATCCTGATAACCCTCGTTCAATTTTTAAAGAATTATGGTCTGTGCTTTTAAAGGGTAATATTTGGAAAGGTGTTATTAAAAATAAAAATAAAACAGGTGAATCATATTATGTTAATAGTACTATTTGTCCTATTTTTGGTATTAATGGTAAAATAGTAGAGTTTATTGCTATCCGTCATGATGTTACCGATATATATCACCAAAATCTTATTATTAAAAATCAAAACACCGACCCTATTACGCAATTAAGCAATACCACAAAATTATTATCAGATATAAATAAATCTAAAAAACGCACGTTAATTTTAATTAAAGTTAATGAACTAATGGATATTCAACAAGCTTATGGATGCTCTACTCATGATGAAATATTACTCATTATTGCAAAAAAATTACAAGGTAGCTCACATGAAAATTATAATTTTTATCGGCTAAATGATGATGTTTTTGCCATATTAATTTCAGGGCAAGTTGATTCAGAAAATGTTACTGACTACTGTAAGGCGATTCAACATAAATTTGAAAAAAAATTTATCATAACCCAAGATAACGAATTCTTCATGACAATGACAGTTGGTATTGCTTTAAACTGTCTATGCGAAAATATTTATAATGATGCTCACAAAGCATTAATAAACAGCATAAAAAACAACCAGTCAATTACCATTTACTCTGACAAAATTGATATTCAACAACAATTAGTAAACAGTATCAATTGGTCAAAAAAGTTAAAGTCCGCTCTTTTATATGATGATATAAAAATTTTTGGTCAGAACATATATAATGCAAATGTTGATGTATATTCAACAGAAGTACTTATGCGTTATTTGGATAAAGATACAAAGGAATATATTTCCCCCTTCTTTTTCCTTAAATATGCTGAAAAAGCCCAGTTATATTCAAAGCTCTCAATGAGAATAATTGAAAAATCCTGTCAACATTTTTCAAATACACAAAGAAGGTTTTCATTTAATTTAACGATGAATGACATAAAAGACAAAACCATGTCAAATTGGATTATTGATGTTATAAATCAATACAATGTAGGCGAATATTTAACTATAGAGCTGGTAGAGTCAACAGATTATGAACTAAAAAGTGATTATCTTTTAAATTTTCTAGATAAAATCAAAACCTTGGGATGCAAGATTGCTATTGATGACTTTGGTAGTGGCTATTCAAATTTTGAATATTTAATGCGTATGCCTATTGATATTATCAAGATTGATGGAACGTTAATTAAAAATATACATAAAGATAAAAAAGCATTTGAAATAGTAAAAACACTCATTCAGTTTTGTAAGGCTATGAACTTAAAAGTGGTTACTGAGTACGTTGAAACAATAGAAAACTTTGAATTACTTAAGTCGTTGAATGTAGATTACTTTCAAGGATATTATTTTCATGAGCCTGAATTACTGCATGCTTCTACAGGGCAATCGCATTAAATATTTGTAGCACTTTTAGTAAGTAGTCATTATCCCAACCTGCCATTTGCCATTTGCCATTTGCCGTTTAATTTTAATGTCAACTTTATGTTCTGTTTCGTGAAGGTCTGGGCAATAGCACATATAACTAGCTAATCTTTAACTTTATAGTTTC